>OJHG01000225.1_pt1 | contig 35363 bp, 24 predicted proteins | sample 1594761 | NCBI WGS metagenome assembly OJHG01 (sample SAMN05416786, study PRJEB24817) | seawater metagenome | isolation source: Sea water | place: Canada:Atlantic | collected 2013-07 | reverse complement strand
GTGAATTTGCTCTGATGGCCATTTAAAACACACGGCTTAAACAGATCTCAGGTTATTTAACCTTAAAAAATGATTCTTCGCTAAAGTCTGTTGATGCTAGAAGAAGAATTTACGCTGAGCTATTAAAGTTAGTTAAAAAGGGTTGGTTAACAAAGGTAAAACCTAGCGGTAAAGGCTTTACTCGCTTTATTAAAACAACAAAGTTTGATGAAAGAGTGTTACGAGAAATATGCGAGCCGAACACTTCAGTGACAGTGCTAACTGATAAGAAAAGCCCATTAGTTGATAAGTTAAATCACTATAAAACTGAGCTCCTTTTGAATTTAGGAGAGTCTGAAGCTTACAAAGAATTATATACAGAGTTTCCAGAATTAGGGAACGATATACAACCGCATTACAACAAAGCTAGGGATAACAATACGAGGATATTAGGGAAGATAAAAGCCATTGAATGCTTACTTGAACAGAGTTGATGATTAGAGAAAAAATGAAATTAAGACAATGGCAGAATAACTGTATTACGTTAGCGTTTAATCAATACTTAAATAACCATAACCATAACCATTTTTTAGCCTTAGCAACGCCTGGTGCCGGTAAAACTTTGATGGCTTCTGAACTAGCCGATAAGTTACTTAAAAACAATATGATTGATTTGATCATTTGTTTTTCACCTTCATCCATCGTTTCTCAAGATTTTAGTGAAAGCTTACAGTTAAGAACACAAGAACGATTTGATGGTTTATTAGGGGCTAGAGGACATTCGTTAACTTATCAAAACTTACAGTACCTTACTGATGACTTTTGGGCGCTGTTTACTCGATATAGAATATTTGTGATTTTTGATGAAATTCATCATTGTGCTGGATCAAACGTTGATAATGCCAATGCTTGGGGTGAGCAGATAATACTGAATATTCAAGATAAGGCGAAATACACTTTAGCGTTAACGGGGACTCCTTGGCGCTCAGACGCTGCTCCTATTGTTCTTTCTAACTACATGCACCCGAGTAATAAAATATCGTGTGATTACGTTTATGGGCTTTCTGAGGCCATTACAGATGATGTTTGCCGCGTACCGCAGATTATTGCGATAGATAATAACAATATTTCGGTGGTGGATGATGAGGAAACCAAAACATTTACGAGTTTTAAATGCTTACTTTCGCAATCAGTCATTCCTTATCAGGAAATTATCGAGAACGAAAAAGTCATTAAATACGTTATTTCATCGGCACATGAAAAATTAAATATAATAAGGGTTGATAACCCTGATGCTGCGGGGTTAATTGTTGCCTCATCTGTTGAGCATGCAAGGCAGATATCTTCGTTGATGAAGGCATGCTTTAACGAGGATAGTGTTGTAGTGACCTATCGAGAAAGTGAGCCGACAAGTATTATTCAGCGCTTTAGGCATAGCCAAGATAAATGGATCATATCCGTGGGCATGATCAGCGAAGGTACTAATATTCCTCGGTTACAGGTGTGTTGTCATCTAACGAACATAAAAACTGAAATGCACTTTAGACAGATTTTGGGGCGAATACTCAGAATGACTAGTTCAAAGAATCAAGAAGCTATTTTGTATATGCCGGCAGAGCCTAAGTTGTTGGAATATGCTTATAGAGTGAAGCAAGATGTACCGTTTGAAGCTGATGTGGTTAGGTTTGAAAAAATGAAAGCTGATGTTGATAGCGATTCGGTTCAAGATGAGAAAAGCAGTATTACCTTCGATAAAACAAGAAGCCTAGATCCAAAGGTTGGTATTGAACTTGGTGGCTTTGAAAATATTGTTACCTCTGATGTGTTTGATGAGGTAAGAGAGATAGCTGATGAACATTATTTGACTGTTTCTTATGACAAAGTAGTCAATATATTCGGGCAATTTAAGCAAGAGGCTATAGCATTGGGGTTGAGTGAGTTGAGGTGATTATCTATCTATTAAAAAATAAAAATGAACAACTTCGTAACATACAAGACTTTGAGTTAATTAAAAATATTAGTTTACGGGGCTAACGCAGATAAATACCCAACATGGTGTTTGGGTTAGTATATATCACCTTTTAGTTCTAGTTGAGTTAGATATACACGCATTTCAAATTCTAATTGATGGTAATCAGGTAACATATATTGGCACAATTGATAAAATGCCTTATCGTGGGGTTTTATACGGATGTGAGCTAATTCATGAACGACTATCATCTCTAGAAATGCTTCGGGGCCAGTTTTGAATATCTCACTAATTCGTATTTCATTTTTACTTTTTAGTTTATTCCCTTGAACTCTCGATATAAAGGTATGTAGCCCTAGAGCATTGTTTACAACATGAATTTTTTTATCATAAATAACTTTACTCAAAGGAGAAGACTTTCGTAAATGTGTGTTTTTTAAATTCATAACATATTCACGAAGCATTTTATCATTGTTAATATTGTGATTTTTAGGGTGCTTATTAAGTAGAAAACTCCCTAATGTATCCTGTTCAACCATGGTTCTGATTTTACTTTGTATATCTAGTGGATATGAAGATAAATACTTCAGTTGATTTGGATTTTTTTTTGAATATGTCATCTGTTCAAGTTATGGCGTTTTGCAAGGCAATTATCGCCCAAATTGTACATTACTTAATTACATTTCGACAGTTAGATGATCTTCAATATATAAAACTAAATTAACCTGTGTCATTGAAAAATCACATCAGTTATGCCAACTAGTTGCATCAGAACTGCCAGTCATTACCATCTAACACTGCCACCTAATAACATTTACTGCGACCACTGAATAACATTAGGTTTGCCACTACTAAATTAAGCTCTCTTTGTTAAGGTTTTCATATATTAGCCTGTACCCAAAACCTATCAACAACTCTTCAACTGAAGGCTGATATCTGAAAACCTTAACCAAGAAGTCATAAATACGAAATATTGAGATGTCTATATTCGTATCTAAGTGATCATAGATTATTTGATTTTCAGCTATAGAATAAATCTTCAATGTGGAAGTGATACTTAGTTTCTATCACGCTTGGGGGCACATAGCGAATATGGACTTCAAGCCTTATATTTCATTGCAACTCATTTACTTCCAGCTTATTGTTAATATATGACAGAGTGATATGGTGATAGTTTGATGACACAAGTTGAAGATTATTTAGCACAATGCCCTGGACGAACAGCCAAGGTTGCATTTAGCATATTTTTTAATATCATGGCTGCTTGGAAAATAAAGGTTAAAGATCAAACCATATTGCTTGGTCAGCCATCGGAGTCAACCTATTACAATTGGAAGAAAGGCAAGGCCGCTTCCATTTCTCGAGATACCCTTGTGCGCATATCGCTAATTATCGGCATATACAAAAACCTCAGGATATTATTTCCTATAGAATCTCAGGCCAACGCATGGGTTCATAAAGATAATGAAAGATTTAACGAAAACTCAGCAATAAGTTTTATGTTGAAAGGCCAGTGCACTCACCTAATCTATATGAGTCGCTATCTTGATGAGCAAGTTACTTGAGTATTCTATTATTGAATTGTAGTGGTTAAATAATGTTGACCAAAATTTTTATATTCTCAGCTATAAAGCGGGATATCCATAGTGTCAAAAGATATTTTCTAAGGCTCTTTGGGGCACTTAGCGCCTTAGTTTCTTTAATCCCATTTTGTTCTGCTCCTAGCCAATTGCGGACATTAAGCTTTTGCAAATTCAGGCACATATTTAGGCAATATTAGCTAAGATTTTCTGCTCACTTGTGGGGCTGGTTTAAGCTCAAAGCATACGTTGGTTATGTATTTTTTAAAGTTAACTCTGAGTTCATTTTATGGAGTTAAATGGAACTTGATAAATAGTCGGCATCGTCAAAGCTGACATTTGAATGTTCAACGTTTATTCTCACAAAGCGTAAATACAATCGAGTTAAAGTGAAATATTAAATTAATAGTTATTTAGACAATAATAAACGGTATTTATTCATTATACCGCAGGAACCTAATATGAATGTTGTTAATCTGATGTTCTCGGTTTTAGCAGGTAATTTACGAATACTTTTGTACTAATCATTTCACAACAACTACCCGAATAAAAAACAAAGCACAGATACCATTTCTAAAAGTTAATATGAATACATAATCGTAAAAACACTAAATACCGATTGCCTATCGGTTTTTAGTGTGTCAATATCACACCAGAATTTATAGTGATGAAAAAATCTATGCAACTCGGTGAATTAGAAAAACAAGTTTTAGAATATCTATGGAAAATACAACCTGCTGATGCTAAACAGGTATTTAGTTATTTTGAAAAAAATAGAGGTGGATCACTAAATACTATACAAAGTACTTTAGAGCGATTGTTTAAAAAGGATTTACTTGGCAGAGAGAAAAGCGGCCATGCTTATCAATACTACCCCAAAGTTGAACGTCATGAATTAATAGGCCAACTTATCAAAAATGTTACTCATGATTTTGTTTCTAAAGATGAGAATAGTGTCATTGCTGCCTTCTCTTCTATTTCAGAAGATTTAGATGAACAACAGCTTGATAAGTTAGAGGCAATGATTGAACAGCAACGTCAAAAACTACAGAAGAATGCTGAATAATGATTTATGACCAATGGGCATTAGCATTGAATTTGCTTGCTGTAGGGGTATTAGCCTTTATAGTAGCTAACATATTTGTTTCAGTAGTATTTTGGTCTCTAAAGGGAAGGTTAGCTGATTATGCTGTCTCTACCCGTAAATCATTCTTATGGTTATCTGTACTCACTCCTTGGTTTATTGCTGTATGTGTCACACTTTTTTTTAGTCCATTATTTCAAGATGATTCGACTTCTAATTGGCTGACTGACCTAGCGCATTGGCATCATTCAGATATTTTCTATTTCCTGAGTTGGCATAGTATTAGTTTGCTTATATTCGTTGGTTTCAGTCTCTATATTTTTACAAAAAAAATAATTGTGCTTTATCATAACCATCAGCAGATCAGTCTTTTGCGTAGATTTGGGACAGAGAAGAGTAAACAAGTATTTATCATTGAGTCACCTCTACCAACAGCATTCACAGGAGGGATGTTCAATCCTTCGTGCTTTATTTCAACGGGTCTTATTGAGCAACTAGGCGCTGATGATATAGAAATCATCCTTCAGCATGAGTTAGCTCATGTACACCATTATGATCCAATGAAAAAATGGTTTTTTTCTTTTTTCTCAGCTTATTTTGCAACTAATATTAAGCATTTATTACTATCCATGATGTCTCTATCTATGGAACAAGACGCAGATTCTTTGTTTGTCAAAAACCAACAACAGTCAAACAATGTCGCTAGTACCCTGATAAAATTTACGAAATTGGCAGCTAACTACTCAGTTCACCCACAATATAACAGTGAGTTATTTGTTCATTTTTGCCGACACTCTATTGAACAACGAGTACTATATTTACTCAACGACAAACAGTTCAAAACATTTCCCAAGGGAGGTGTTTTGATAGCCATACTCTTTTTAGTTTTGATTTCAACAACATCTGTAGATAGCTTACATCACGTTATTGAAACCCTATTTACGCATTAAAACACTCATCTAAAGTCTTACGCTAAGGTATTAACAATGAAACGCTACTTTAAAATACGCACTTGCAAAAAGCCGATTGGCAATCGGTTTTTCGCAAGTGTTAACCTCAAACATAAGAGCATCATGCTGGTATTTATATCACTAGTGCCAACTGCTATTTTTGCTCAACAAAGTCCTTTGCAAACCATTGATTTAGAATCTGCTATTTCACGAACCATCAGTATGCATCCTGAACTTAAATCATTTGCACTTAAAGCAGAGGTTTACTCAGGTTATGCTGAGCAAGCTGGAGTTCAGTCTAGACCGAAAATCGGCTTTACAATTGAAGATGCCTTAGGTACTGGCGAACATAGTGGCTTTAAAAATGCGCAATCTACCTTGTCGATCTCTTGGTTATTAGATGGGGAGTTAGTGAAACGTAAAATGGCAACCGCTAAACAGTATGGCTCTACTGTTGCCTTAGAGCGTGAAGTAAAAGCCTTGGATTTAGCGGCACAAACGGCACGATACTTTATACAAGTTCTCGTTAATAAAGAACGATTGATGTTAGCAAAATTCAGCCTAAAACAAGCGAATAATTCATTAAAATCCATAGAACAACGCGTGAAAGTGGGAAAATCATCCCGAATAGATAAATTAAAAGCTCAAGCTGAAGTTGCTAAGCGTGAATTGGACGTTGAAGATTTAACTCACGAAGTTGATGCAAGTAAATATCAACTGTTTGCTCAATGGGGTGGAAAAGTTCAAGCAGTAAATCTAAGTGAGCAGCATAAGAAGAGTAAGGTGATTGGGTCATTATTATCTTTACCAAACTTATCGTTAGCGACTGGTTCTGATTTTAACTCTTTAGTTAATAAACTTAAACAGACCCCTTCTGTAAGCCTTTTCGCCACCAAAAAACGAATTGCTCAGTCTGAAATTGAGCTTTCACGTATTGAGACTAAACCCTTATGGCAATTTTCAACTGGTTTACGTCGTTATCAAACAACTGATGATTTCGGCTTAGTAGCTGGGGTTTCGATCCCCTTTGGTGATACGAATCAAAATGAAGGGAAAATAAGGGCCTTACATGCCACTCAAAATGAACTAGAAGCAGAGTCACTAGCCCTTGTTCATAAGCTCAACACGCAGTTATATGTACTTATTGAGCAAATGAAACACAGCCAGCATGTTATTCACGCAGTAACTGAGAAAGTCATTCCATTGTTAGAACAAGCCTTTAATGAAGCCGAGCAAGCATACAACGCGGGTATGTATAGCTATACCGAGTGGATGAATACGCAACAAGCATTAATAAATGCTCAAGCAGATTTGATAGGCGCTTATCAAAATGCGCATTTAAACAATATTGAAATAGAGCGGTTAACGGGTACTTCCCTAGTTGCCATCAATAAAGCCTCTAATGCTCCTTTTAACAAAACAAGTAACGAGAAATAACCTATGAGATCAACATTTAAAATATTAACGCTAATAGGCACGCTATGCTTTGTTGGCTTAAGTGCGAGTTTCTCTAGCTTTGCCGTTTCAGAGCAAAAAGTAGAAGAATCTGAACCAGAGAAAGGCCCTAATCGTGGTCGAATGCTGAGAAAAGGTGATTTTGCTATAGAGTTAGCCATTTTTGAAACAGGTGTTCCACCAGAATTTCGCGTGTGGGCAACAATGGATGGTAAAGCTATAGATCCATCAAAAGTAGAGCTCAATGTAAAATTAACTCGGTTGGGCGATGGCATAGATGACATAAACTTTTATCAGGAAGGAGAATACCTTCGTGGCGACATGGTTATTTATGAACCTCACTCATTTCTGGTTTCACTTTACGCTAAATATCAGGGGCAAATCTATAATTGGCAATATGACAATTTTGAAGGTCGTACCAAAATTGCGGACGATATTGCCCAGGCAATGGAAATTATCACTGACTTTGTAGCACCATCCACATTTCACGAAACTGTTGAAGTCTATGGCAGGTTAACCTTGCCCGCTGATGCAACTAGCAACGTGTATGCTCGCTTTGATGGGCTTGTTGAAAAAGTACATGTAAAACTGGGAGATTCTGTCACAAAGGGGCAACTACTATTTACTGTAGAAAGTAATGAAAGTCTGCAATCTTACAAGGTACTTTCTGCCCAAAATGGCATAGTAACGAAGGTTAATGTGACTTCTGGAGAGCAATCAAAAGGTCGTTCATTACTACAAATCACCAACGATAAAACATTAATTGCTGAGCTAGCTGTTTTTCCAAAAGATTTATCAACTATACGCCTCGGCGCCAAAACCACGTTGACGATAAATGGTGTTGAAGCAAAACAAGTCAGCACCATTGATAGTCGAGTTCTAAAAGTCAGAGATGATCAGGCGAAACTATTTCGTGTGTTAGTTAACAATCCAGACTCTGTGTTATCTGAAGGTTTATTTGTTAGTGCCGACATTGAAATTGGCTCATACGATGTTGCTATGGCTGTTGAACGTAAAGCGTTGCAGAGCTTTCGAGACTTTACAGTCGTATATGCCAAAGTGGGTAACGAATATGAAGTAAGAATGCTCGAACTTGGCCGAGTAGTCGGCGATAAAGTAGAAGTGCTAAGTGGTATTTCCTTAGGCACTGAATATGTCACAGAGAATAGTTATATCCTCAAAGCCGATATTGAAAAATCTGGCGCCTCTCACGATCATTAAGGATTATTAAGGTTTAATTATGCTCGAATATTTACTTAGATTTTCTATCCGTAAAAGTTCTATCATTATGTTAGTCGTACTAGCGCTTGCAGCGCTAGGTATTTGGAATTTCACCAAATTACCAATTGATGCCGTTCCTGATATAACTAACGTACAGGTAATGATCAACACAGAATCGCCTGGCTATACTCCGCTTGAAGTAGAGCAACGAGTGACTTACCCATTAGAGACTGCGTTAGCTGGTATACCTAACTTAATAAGCACACGCTCTGTTTCTCGCTACGGTTTATCGCAAGTTACCGCCATATTCAGTGATGAAACCGATGTTTATTTTGCAAGGCAACTTGTTAATGAACGACTGCTTTCAGCGAAATCTGATTTACCTTTTGGTTTAGAGCCAGAACTTGGTCCAATAGCGACCGGATTAGGTGAAATATTTATGTTCACTGTTGATGCCGAGCCAGGCGCACGTAATGACGAAGGTGAACTAATTACTGCGACGGACTTAAGGACTGTACATGACTGGATTATTCGTCCTCAGTTAATGCAGGTTCAAGGGGTAGTTGAAGTTAACCCTATTGGCGGCTTTAAACGTGAAATCCTCGTTGCATTCGACCCTAAAAAGTTGCTGACTTTTGGTGTTAGTCAGCAAGATGTTATTCAAGCAATAGAAAACAATAATGACAATAAGGGTGCAGGATTTATTGAAAAAAATGGTGCTCAATGGCTATTACGTATTCCAGGACAAGCCAAAAGCTTAAAAGACTTAGCTAACATACCTGTTAAATCTACCAATGGTAGCGTGGTCCGTATTTCGGATGTTGCTAATGTTGGGGAAGGGAAAGAATTAAGAACAGGTGCTGCCACTCAAAATGGAAGAGAAGTGGTGATGAGTACTGTCTTTATGCTCATTGGGGAAAATAGCCAAAGAGTTGCTAAAGCTGTCGGCTTAAGATTGGAAGAAGTGAAAGAAAGTTTACCGACAGGGATAACCGTTACCGCCGTTTATGATCGTACTAAATTGGTCGAGAAAACCTTAGATACGGTAAAAATGAACCTTTTAGAAGGCGCATTATTAGTTATTGTTGTGCTATTTCTATTATTAGGGAATATGAGAGCCGCTTTACTCACAGCTGCCGTGATCCCTTTTGCCATGCTAATGACGATTACAGGTATGGTACAAACTAAAGTTAGCGCCAACTTAATGAGCTTAGGAGCCTTAGACTTTGGCCTATTAGTAGACGGTGCCATTATTATTGTTGAGAACTGTATGAGAAGGCTTAGTGCAGCCTCTTCAAATGGACGTTCTATGGAATTAAATGAACGTTTATCACTCGTATTTGATGCCACTAAGGAAGTTATTCGACCGGCATTATTTGGTGTATTTATCATTACAGCGGTTTATTTGCCGATCTTTGCACTAACAGGGGTTGAAGGGAAAATGTTCCATCCTATGGCAATAACCGTTGTTATCGCTTTATGTTGCGCTATGTTTTTATCAGTAACTTTTGTACCTGCGGCTATTGCTATTTTATTCAAAGGTCCAGTAAAAGAAAAAGAAAACATCATTATTAAATCCTCACTTGCACTTTATCGACCTTCGTTGACTTTTGCGCTTAAGGTTCGTTGGTTTGTTGTTATAGCTGCAATTGGTCTTGTTGGAGTCGCTGGCTTTTCAGTCAACAAATTGGGCAGTGAATTCGTGCCAAATTTGGATGAAGGAGATATAGCTATGCACGCATTACGCATACCTGGTACTTCATTATCACAAGCAGTTGAACTTCAAAAAGTTTTGGAAGAAAAAATCAATCAGATGCCAGAAGTTGAGCGTGTGTTTGCCAAAATTGGTACCGCAGATGTTGCAACCGATGCCGTGCCACCGAGCGTTGCTGATAATTTTATTATTTTGAAACCACGAAGCGAATGGCCTAATCCTAACAAGCCTAAATCGCAATTTGTCGAAGAGCTAGCAGCAGTAGTAGAGCCTATCCCAGGTAATCGCTATGAGTTTCTTCAACCTATTCAAATGCGCTTTAATGAGTTACTTGCCGGTGTTAGGGCTGAGCTTGCCATCAAGGTTTTTGGTGATGAGTTTGAAACATTAACGACATTAGGCAACAGTATCAATGCCGCTATTGCTAACGTAGAGGGAATAGCTGATGTTCAAGTTGAACGAACAACAGGCCTTCCTATGATGACCATTAACCCGAACCATGAACAACTGGCAAAATATGGCATTAGTATAAAAGACTTACAAGATCAGCTGGCAACTGCCTTAGGTGGCACCATTGCAGGTAAGTTTTATCAAGGTGATAGGAGATCCGATATTGTTGTTCGTCTTCCTGAAGATCTAAGAACAGATGTTGACGCTCTAGCTTATTTACCAATAGCACTAAGTGGAGGTAAGTATGTGCCCTTGCAAGAAGTAGCTGAACTTGAATTGGTTGAAGGAGCAAATCAAGTCAATAGAGAAAATGGCAAACGTAGAGTGGTTGTTACTGCTAATGTCAGAGGAAGAGACTTAGGCTCTTTTGTTCAAGATATCCAGGCCGCTATTGAAAGCTCTGTTGAAGTACCTGCGGGTTACTGGATTGAATATGGTGGCACCTATCAGAAACTGCAATCTGCATCAAAAAGACTATCCGTTGTAGTGCCCATTACTCTCGTGATGATCATCGGTTTATTATTCTTAGCACTCGGCTCTTTTAAAGATTCGATGATTATATTTACAGGTGTTCCCTTGGCATTAACCGGTGGTATTTTTGCCTTGTTACTGCGAGATATTCCGTTTTCAATATCAGCAGCTGTTGGCTTTATTGCCCTATCTGGCATCGCCATATTAAATGGATTAGTTATGGTGTCATTTATCAGAGAACTGCGACGTGAAGGTGCTGCACTAGATATCGCCATTATTGAAGGGGCTTTGACAAGATTTAGACCTGTGCTAACTACTGCACTTGTTGCCTCACTAGGTTTTGTACCTATGGCACTTAATACTGGTATTGGCTCTGAAGTGCAACGCCCGTTAGCAACAGTTGTCATTGGTGGAGTAATTTCATCTACTTTGTTAACCCTATTTGTACTACCTGCTTTATACCGTTTATTACACAGCCACAAAGAAACCTTTCCTAAAGGGACAACTCCTTCAACCGCTGACACAAAGGAAACAGTGAATGTTTAATAATTATCAGCGATATGGCTTATTAAGCCTTATCGCTCTTATGGCGCTATGGCTACCAATAGAAGCATTTGCTCATGGTGTAGACGATAGTACACGTGCATTTTTACAACAAAATACGGGTGTGCAGATAATTCCATTTTTATACATCGGTGCTAAGCACATGGTGACAGGGTACGACCATTTATTATTCCTTGTCGGTGTGTTGTTCTTTTTATATAGAAGCAGAGATGTTTTGCTATATGTCAGCATGTTTACGCTAGGCCATAGCATAACCTTGTTGTTCGGTGTGATTAGCGATATTCAAGTTAACGCTTACTTAATTGATGCCATTATCGGTCTGTCTGTTGTCTATAAAGGCTTTGATAACTTAGGAGGTTTTAATCGGTTATTTGGTAAGTCACCCAATGCTAAATTAGCGGTATTAATTTTCGGTCTTTTTCATGGATTTGGTTTGGCAACCAAATTACAAGAATTCCAAATTCCCGATGACGGTTTAATTACTAATTTAATTGCCTTTAATGTTGGGGTTGAATTAGGGCAATTTACCGCCTTGGCTTTTATATTATTAATTATTAATTTTTGGCGTACGCATAGCAGCTTTACTCGCTTTGCGAAAAATACGAACTGCTTGTTAATGAGCGCTGGGTTTATGTTGGTCGGTTTACAACTTACGGGCTATTTCATTAACTAATTTATCAAATTTTACGATTCAAATTTTACCTATTTTAAGAGATAAGACTATGCAAGATAAAGGGCAAGAAAAAATGCAACAAGCAACGCCACAAACGATGGTATTAACAAACTCTGCGCTGCTCAAATATACGATTTTCAGCATAGTATTCGCAGCATTTACACTGTTAATCATTATATTGCCTGCTGAATATGATATAGACCCTACCGGAATTGGGCATGAACTTGGCTTAACTATTTTTCATCAAGGGAAGGATGCAAGTGCCGATCAACTCTTAACACCAGAAGCACCAAAAAAATCAAAAGGAGATTCAGAAACAATAGAAGTGCTTGTTCCTGCCGGTCGTGGTGTTGAGTACAAATTTATCATGGCGCAATATCAAAAGCTTGAGTACGAATGGATAACCGATGGTTCTGCATTGTATTTTGACCTACACGGAGAACCTGAAGGCGACAAAACAGGCTATTTTGAAAGCTATGCCATAGCAACTTTGAGTGAGATGAAAGGTAGCTTTACAGCGCCATTTTCTGGCTCTCAGGGCTGGTACTGGAAAAACACTACGGATTTACCTATTACCTTACAGCTTATTGTCAAAGGCGAATATTCAACACATGGGCTTAAGTAATCACACACTTTAAATTTGAATTAAACAATTGGAGTTACAAAATGAAAAAACTAATTATAGCCCTATTTATTACATTAATGCTTAGCACAAGCTCAGCATTTGCACATTCTGACCATGGGAAAATAAGCCCCAATGCAGCGATAGAAATTGCAACTAAAGTCACTAAACAACTTACTTTCAAAGACTTGGGCTTTAAAGTTGGAAAATTAGGTGATAATTGGAAGAATTTGACTACAGAAAATTTCAAACTTCATGCGACAGAAGCTAACCGCTATGTTGTTAGTGCGAACAATGTGTCAGAAAATAAAACAATTTATTTTCTGATGACCATGTCTGGTGATGTATTAAAGGTTAACTCTGAAGCTAAATTCTAATATAGAAAATGGAAGGGTGCAACATTCCCTCCTTCCAATAAAGCTAATGAACAAAAACACTTATAATTAATAATCATTTGAACGTATTATAAATTTAACCAAATGGGAAAGTACAACCATGAAGTGTAACTTACCAATATTAATGACTATTGTAGCTATGCTATACGGCTGTGCAGGTATTCCAATAAATACCGAAATTATCAATCAAAACTCTCAAACATGGAAGATTGAAAATGTCACTGCCTTCAAATCAGGTGGAGCAATTAAAGTAAGTGGCTATTTTAAGAAATCCAAACGTTTTGCTGCTCGTAATGGCCACATTGACGTTAGTGCATTTTCCAATGAAGGGAAATTACTGCTGCACACTATAGTGCCTTTAGGCCATCGAAGTATGCGTAGAGGTGGTGATTATTTCTCCGTTAATTTGCAAAAAAAATTACCCGAAAATTTATTAATTAAAGTTGAATTTCATGATCAGAATTCACCTAACTTTCAAAGTAGCCATTAATATGACTCTATTAAGATACGGCAATGTAGTAAAATGACGAGAACAAAGCTCGCATTTCTCGTTGAACAATAGGATTATAATGTGGGCAATAAACTTGTGTGTCGATTCCTATAGTTCTATTTTAGCTTCCTAAAACACCTATAATGTCTGCTTTAGGTAATCATTACACCTTTGGTTTTGGGGATTTTTTACTTCCGCTTAATCGAAAACCCTTCGCTTTAATTAAAAATATCTATGACCGCTTTGGTGCATTTTTGCCAGTCAGGTTATTCGATTAATTGGTAATATTTATAGTCAAACAATACGTGTTTATATCTGTGGAGAGCGTCTGCTTTCGTATCTTTCCTGACCTAATCAACGGTGCGATTAGATCAAATCCAAATTGAAAAGTGTAAGATAAAAGACGAGCAGCTACATCAGTATCCATACATCAAATTGTAGCTTGTTTAATATCTAATCCAAAAGCATGTATTGTGCTTTTCAGTGATGCTAGGGCTTCTGTAGAGTTCAGTTCTTTATCCTGAATTTGCTTTTCAATTCGACTTAACTGGTCTTCAACAATACCTACCGATGCTGATAGTGCCACTGCACTATAAGCTTTAGCGTAGCCTCGTATTTTAGCGAAAGCCAAGTGAATATATGTATCAAGGGAGTGCAATTGCGTATGCCCTGTCCACTCTCTTAACTGTAATTTGAAAGTTTCGGCATTAAGTAGGTGTTTTCTAAAATCATCAGCATTAGTAACATCTTCATGTTGCTGAATAATTTCAATAAGCTTGTTAGTAATAAAAGCATGACGATAGAGGTGCGGGTGAAATTCACCTTCGATTCCTAATTCCTTTTTCCATCTGTTTAGATAAGTCGTCCATGAATCTGCTTTAAAAGGCTCACCTGTTTTTGTTGATATGAACAAAAAGCCATGTTCTTTATCTCCAGTGAGCCCTTTCTTCTTCATTATTTTGCGACGATATTTCATGTATTGAGCAATATCAGTAACAAGTGTATGTGGAATGGGAACATGCCTTGTCGTTTGATCGTCCTTACGTTTTAGCGTGTGCATTTTAAGGGACGGCTCGTTCATGTCCCTAGCTTCTTTGAAGTCATTCACGGTTACGAGATGCAGTTCTTGTACGCGACCACCTGTTTGCTCCATTAATTGATACAGAGCTATATCACGATAACGAACAGCTTTATTGACATTGGTTTGTATAAAACTCCATACCTTTAGCGCGTCTTTTTCACCAACTGGTAATCGTCTTTTGACAGCATCCTTGCTTGGCAAGCAAATATGAGAAGTAGTGGTAACTACTTTCTTGTGCCTACTTCCCTCAATTGAAATTTTGTGAGTTGTTTCAACCACCGTAATGGCATTGGCTTTGTCTTTGCCAATAAACAGTTTTAAATCATGGTACTCTTGGACAAACTCAAGAAATTTAAGGCATCGAATGCCGACTTCCAAAACCCTATTATTACTTTTAACCTTTTCACCATTAGGCTGCTTCTCGCTTTGCAATCCCTGTATAAACAAGCGAAAAGTAGCGTCTGTTATGTCTCTAAAACGATTAAGGTGGGTTGCACTTTCGACGTGATAGACCAATGCGATAATACTGTTGGCATACGTCCTGATGGTCTGGTATTTCAACCCATCTTCGAGCAGTTTATGAATATACATGTTGGCTTCATAGCAAGGCACACCATTTTTATAGGTAACAAACGGTATATCCCTTGGTTTATAAAAGGTTAATTTGCCATCAAAACCCAGGTGTGACCAACGAGAAAAATCTTTTAGTTTAACTACAGGCATCAGACTTCCCCATGGTTAACATAATTAAGCTGCGCCTCAACCTTCTTATTAATATCTTTGTAGCGCTTTAAACGTTCTTCTTCCGTCCCATCTTGTAATGCCATTGCTTTTAAGTGTGCGCGCATTTCTTTAATGATTGTATTCAATAGGAAATTACTTTGCTGAGTGATAGCAAGCGTTTCTTCAGTTGATGCTAGCTTTTGTCTTGCACTCTCTGCATTGCTCTTTTTTATTTTTCCTTTTAAAGTTACCCATATGGCATCACGAGCATTAATTCTGAGTCTATCAAAACCAGCAAAGCCATCATCTAACAATAACTCTGAAAGGCTTTTAACCGTATTGATTGCAACAGTGCCGATGTATCGTTCTGCATATTCATACTTGGCTAAACCACCTTGCGATTTAAGAGCTTTTATAAGGTCACCATTGTTTTTAAATTCATCTGGATATTTGATAATTTCCTGTAACAGAGCTTCAGTTGCCAGTATTGTTTTTTGATTATTTTCTTTATTCTTTTTCATTGTTATGTTTCTTACACTGCCTTTACTTGGAATGCTAAGTTAAAAGTTTCTCGAACCTGTCCATCTTCGCCGGTGATTTTGAAGAAATTCGGCTCCAAGCTGATTTCCCCCGTTTTCAGTAACTCTTCAAGGTTTGACTCTAGATTTGCCTCTGCTTTCAATTGGTCAATGTGAGGAGTAGTTATGTCGTCTTCATCTGCTAGGTCGATGACGCTTTCCAAGTCGTCAATTACCACCGCACCAGCATTGTATCTTTTAGCTAACGTTGCTTTTAACTCACCGATACTTTTGAGTTTTTCTAGCTCACCATCCTTATTTAGTATGCCTTGCACAATAACAGTAGCCTTAACCCCATTTAGGATATCACCCACTTCATTGCTTGATATGTAATGATATAAGTGTGACATATCTGTATGTCCGAGCATCCAACGCAAGGCTTCAAGTCCTTGAAAACGTTTTTGCCAGAAGAACAGCAAGGCAAAGAATCGACGTAACTGATGCTGCCTCACATACTGCCGCCTTAGCCCTCCATTGTTCATTTTAACAAGGGGGGTTTCAAAGTAGTCACATATCGCATCGAGGTGAGTATTAAATGCATTATAATCAGGCTTACAGAGGTGACACATTCTTGCGTCTAAGTGATTAAAAAGACCCTGGGTTTTCCCCTTAACTACCCCTTGCGATATACCTGCCTCGTTAAAGGCTTCGAGTCGCCAGATAATTTTAGCAAGAGAAGCAGTAATAGGTCTTTCAATGATTTTGTTGGTAGATATCTTACCTCCATTCCCAGACTTTTTGAGTTTAAATATGAGATTATATTCTATATTCTCAGATTCCTCTTCAAATGGGTTTTTATTTGGTGACAGATTACCACTGCTTGCTAATGATATTAACTCATCCTGTCGTCTTGCTGTAATAATGCCGGTAAGGTACTGACAACTCCCTATGAGAACTCCGTAAAGCTCAAATAAACTCTCGTTGTTCCGTATGGCGTTGTACTTGTCAGGCGTTAGAACCTCAAAAGGTAAAACCTGTCGAATACCCATCGCCTTAACCGCTTTTTCATTCAACGTACTCATTACTTTGGTCTTCATAAAGTGACCACGTTCAGTCACTGACATGTTTTGATGAATATCAGGAATGAACGCAGAGGAACTTTCCTGAGGTCGCTCTTTGTTGGTACGGCTTTTCGGTTTTTTGCTAGCGCCTTGCGAGAGCGCTAACAAGCAAGTGTCCAAAATATCTTGCTGGTACTTAAGAACAAATTCAAAAGATTGTCGAGTGAGTCTAAATACCACGTCAGGGTGCAAGGTTTGAGTGCGTCCTGCGGGATTAAACACCACTAACTCATTGATTTTTCTTGCAGTAAGTTCTTTTATTGCCTCAATAGATGGTGAACTTGCGTTGTCCTTGAATATATTGGTGTTAATCAGCTTAGCTGCTGGGATGTAGATAATAATTGTATTCTCTGCGACTAACGCTTCTGAGTTTTGAATGTTAAGGGAGATATATTCAGTAGAGAGCTCTTTTTCTGCAAGCCATAACTCAGGCGAAGTGGGGATAAAAAGGGATGGGGATGCTACTTTCCCCTCAAAGAGCAGCGTTGAGAGGACATCACCATTGCCTTGAGTCACAAACTTAGACCTATATTTATAATAACCTTGGGCGTAAAGCCAACAACACGCCTTAACGCGCTCTTCTTTTGTTAAATAAAGCGTTAAATCGTCTTCTGCTATATCTCTGTTCACAAAGGGATACTTGCTTACAAAAGCATTTACCTGCTCTTGTGTTATGCTGTTTGCCTGCGCTTTAACTAACTCTACGGTGCGAGATGCACATTCATAGATCCCGCTGTTTGGTCCGTTCTCAGACATTGCTTTAAACAGAGACAACCAGAAGTCAACAGTGATGCAGCTAAGGTGATATTGACTTAACTTTAATGCGACTGAGCGCAACAAAATTGCGTCAATTAACGATATGACTTTCAATACCATATTTTTTATTGTGGACGTTTTGATGACCACTCCCCCATTTTCAAGAGGATCAGACACCGCAAGTAACCAGTTTTTAAAACCGTTTAGCAGAGGTTGATGCTTAGAGTGAGTGAGAGGAAAACCATCGTCAAGCGTCACAGATGACCAGTTGATAACCTTATCCCTTTGACCGAAATTCATAATAGTGACCTCATCATCGTACTCACTTTTAAACCAATAAGGCATTTCATCGATCTGGTCGTAAATGTGGGTAAAATGATTGCCAATTTCACGTTGTAAAATAAAATCTTGGCTTGCAACAGCGTAGTGAAGCGTTTCAGTTAATTCTTCGCTATTAAGATCATGAAGTCCGACTTTTCTTTCCTTTAAGTTATTTACAATCAGTTTTAACATGTTAGCGCTCCAACAACGAGTTGAATATCAAGGGGATTTTTCTTGGCAGTAGCGATAAGTTTCGAACGCTCTGCATTGATTGTACTTTCTCGCGCATCATCAGTGAGAATGAGCGTAGTAGCTTCATACCAAGTTGACACAATGTCACGAAAGGTTTGACCATCTTGTACTTCTTTTGAGCGGTCAACGATGCTCTTGATGGCAATAAGCACTCTCATCACATTTATAGTAATAGTTAAAGTTACCTCATCAAATCGTTCTAGGGGAGCTTCCTTCTTAAAAAGGGATAGAGTTGCGTCATTTTTGAATTTATCAAACAATTTAGGTATATCGTGAACACCGTGGTTTTGTAGAAATTCATCGAGGTTTTCAGCTTTAATATCAACAGCTTCAAAAAGATAGTCCGATTCCTGCATTGCGATGTAAATAAGCGAATTTTGAAATTGGCGTATCCATCTTGCATTGAAAAAATCCATCAGCGCAGAGGGAAGGTATTTATTTAAAAGTTCAACATTAACTGTTTCATGCCCCAATACCTCTGCTACTTCGCGCAAGGAGTGGGTTTTAATGTATGTACGAATAGCTCGGATCCTACGGCCTGAACGTAAGCCTACAGACCTAGATAGCAATAACTTATCGGATTCATTCATACTACTAGAGTGGTTATACACCCACTGCCGATAGGCGCTGGTCATGCTTGTTGTGGCGATATTGCTGGTAAAACAACCACACCAACTTGCTTTTTTCAAATCAGCCTTTATTAACATATAACGCCACGCGTTTTCTTGATACTCATCTGTGCTCGGGTTTGCTTTTAGATACTGTCGAGCCAGTTCAGTGTGAGCAATTAACGTCTCAACAATGGATTGACTGTATTCATTAAGAATAATATCTTGTTGAGCTTTCGCCGCACCCTTACGGTACTTATAAACGACAATTACGTAACTACCAGCAACTTGCTTATACCCTGTCATTTGTCCGTTCTTATCAAACAACTCCCAGCGCTCAAGTGCAGAAGGGGTGATTTGGGGATGTTCCAACACTAACAATGTGCACAGTGCGCCTAGCGTAGCGGTGGTGGATAGGTTTAATTCGTCCACTAATACAGAGGCAGTAATACTATCGTTGTTACCTTGAGTCCCTCCAAAAAAAAAAGCATGACTTTTAACGGCTGCACCGATACCATAGGTATAGAATGTGGCAATGCAATTAGCTAGATGGTTACGACCCACGGGCACGTATTCATTTTTTTTAACGCCGCCACCGACACCTCTAATGGGCTTCACATCACCTGTTTTCGCCAATTCAAGGTTACGCTCGTGTTTTCCTTTTATGCGTTCAAAAACAGCATGATAAGATGCACGAACATGATTTTCACTCTCTCGTAACCTGTCCTCGATGGTTTGGATGACTACCTCATCTTTTATGTGCAGAGGGATAGAGGCAAGCCAGAGTTGCTCTTCGTTGGATGTTAACTTACCGCCCGTAGCTATCTTTGCGATAGGCTGAGAGTCCTCTTTGAATTGGGGTATTAAAATAGGTCGAACTGGCTCATCAATTAATCCGCTATCAATCAAACATATTCTAAAAACCTTCATAGCTCGAGACCAAATTTTAAAAAAAGTTGCACCTTTATTGTTCTTCGCTAAATGACTACTAAACCAGTACCACATGATCTTCTCAAAAAACGTATTCACTTTATTAGCTTTCAGTTGAGCAAGCAAATCATCAGCGCTATTACAAAACAATGCAAAAAAATTTAGAAGACCGGTTAAACTATAAAGTTCACCTTTCATATTAGCGCTTTTTTGTGTTCTGCCATACAGGCAAACATGATGACAAATATCAGCAGTCAGCTTATCACCAAAGGTTTCATGAAATTCACCGATTGCAAAGTTTAAGACTTTACCTTCCTTTGATTTCAGTTGCCAGCCATCAAGGTACGCGAGACGCTCTGGCCTGACCTGTAAACTTTTGAATTCAGCAATACACTGTCCGAGGTCTTCGCTCACTTCAACATATGAAAGCCGAGGTGTATTGATTTCATGCTTAGTAAGTGCTTTAAAAGTATTGAAGACAACGGATGACACTGCGTATGCTGGCCTGCAGTCGTATTGCGAGTATATAAAGCCCACAAAGCCACGCAATTGCTTCAATAGGGACTCTGGGCTGTTTAGAATATCCAATGCTTCATAACCAGCCGCTTTAAAGGTTGATATGTAAGCAGAATAGTTGCTCACTACTATGCCTCCACGGCTTTTAGGGCTGTTATCTAAGAGTAGCCTCTTAAAAGCTGGTGATAGTGCCTTTTGTACAAATGGTAATGATCTAATAGCGACAGGATTCAAAATGTAAAAGCCATGTTGTGAAAATATATATTCAGTATTGTCTAATAATGATGACTGTCAATTAATTAAAATAGTCATATCTGACTATTTTCATATAAAATCAATGAATTACAAATGGTTGAGTGTATTTATTATTAGGAGTAGTCTAGAAGGCTTTTTATAAGCTGTGCGAACACATGTTGCCTAATTATCATCAACTTGAGTTAATGACACGCATTTATTTAACCGAACTTGAAAACAATGGCAACATATACTCATAACGAAACTAACCATAACGAAAATATCCATAACGAAAAAATGGTGTTTTAGTTCTTTACAAAGCGGCGTTTTGCCAACGCTTTTAAACACGGGTAGCGCGCCCTAAACTGCAAAACTACAATAAGACTTGTTGTAAACAGTGCTTTTATGGTCGATGTTGGCGTGTTAATTCATCGTAGTTTCGCCAAGTTAAGCAGCCTTTTCAAAGTGTGCATTTATTGAATTCTACTCACGTTAAATATAAATATTAAACTTTCTTAGCGCGTTATTTTAATTAAACGTGTCTCTGGCGATTATATTTCTACGGCTGATTTGTCTTACGTGCAATTAGTTTCGAGCGCGCTAATAAACGCTGAACCGATATCACAAGTGAAAAGCGTTAATATACGTTGATCTCAACTGTACATTCCTACGCATTATATTTTTGCGTCTAATCTGCCTAAGGGCGAACAATATAAGTCGTTAAACAGCGCAATAAAGTCGACACATTCAGTAAGCCTAAAAGCTACTAATGTCTTTAATAAACGCTTCTTTCGTTTGATTCAATCACAATGATTCACAAAAAATTAACATAAGGTATACTGTTTATAAGAAGGTATATTAAATACCCATAATATTTTTGACATGGTAACAAAAGCCATTAGGTTATGAATTTGCAAATAAGAAAAAAAAAATTACTTTTAACGTTATGCATCATTGTTATTTCATTGCCCTATTTCTTAATGCATGATGTTATTCCTAATAGTCATACATGGCTTGAGAAAGGACCTTTGCTTTTACTTCAAGTACTCAGTGTCGGTTTTGTTACTTTTAGTTATATAAAAATTAAAACCAAAGCACTTAAACTGTTTTGGCAATTTATTACACTCGCACTTGTATCGTCATTAGCCTCAAATTTATTATTTAGTTTTTACCTGGTAGAAAACAACCTGCTTTTACGTGAGTTATTTACTTTATTCTGCTATTTTTTTATTTTGCTTGCGATTGAAACGACCCCTCACATCACCGAAGCTAAAGTCTCTAAAAATATCAGTAGCCGGGTTGCCGCAATACTTTTCACGCTTATTTGCTTTAGTTACTTGGTTTTACTGCCCATTGAATTTGCCGCTAGTACCTCGGATAAAACAGCTTCTGCTGAATTGTTTCATTTATTAATTGCCGCCCTTATATTTATTCGATTAGCTGTAAATAGTTATCAATGTAAAAATAAGTTTTGGCGCCAAATCTATAGTGTATTAAGTATAGGCGCAGGAGCCATGCTGCTTGAACATTTTGCTCATTATATGGTTTATTGGGAACCCATATACTTCCCTTTATATCTGCATACTCTGCTCATTCTACTACCTTATTGTGCCCTAATTCTTGCTGCAACTAACTCCCTTGCATTACCAGAGCCGCCATCTGAAACAAGCCAAGCGTCTTTATCTGAGCTATATCTCATATTATTAGTTGCCTGTGCTATTTTGATGCATTTAGCCGGCATAGAGTTAAACTTGCATTACCACATTGATTCATACCTACAATCGCTATTAATTGGTATTTGGTTAACCATAGCCTTGGTGTTACTAAGCTCAATAAATTATCGAAATCATCGTTTAAATAAAAAACAACAACAACAAATTGTTTTTCAAAGTACTGTGCAGCAGTCTTTAGTAAACCTTAACCAACAACTCACTAAAAGCTTACTTAATAGCGAAGATAAAGCGATTGTTAATGTATCTAGTAATGCTATTTTAACGACGACAACTGAAGGTAAGGTATTATCTGCCAACCCGGCAGCAGTGCAATTATTTCAGTGTTTAGAGCGAGAAATTATTGGTACTCGGGTAAATGAATTTTTCTCAGCAGACGACCAAATGCATTACTTTTTTGACTTCAAAAGTAATGTTTATACCTTACAGCGCAAAGATAGCGGCATTTCAGTTGAGTGCATGGCAACACGAAAAGATAATACACAATTTCCTGTGCAAGCAGAGTTACAATGGGCAGAAAGAGAAGAGCAGCCCTTAGTCGTTATTACATTCATCAACCTCACGGCTCGTAAGCTTGCCGAACAACAAGCTTTAGATTTAAAGGATAAATTCATCGCAAACATTTCGCATGAATTTAGAACACCGTTAACCATTATTAATGGTATTTTAGATCGCTACTTAATGAAGTCACATTCTGAAGAGGAGGGACAAGAGTTAAAAGCGGCAAAAAGAAACGGCCTGCGTTTAGTTCGTATGGTTGAGCAACTTCTTGAGTTGTCTAGATTGTCTGATAATCCGCAACTTACACTTGCCACATACCGTTTACATACTCTTATGTCTATGCCCGCCGATTCATTCAGTCGCTTAGCTACACAAAAAAACTTGCATTTACACTGTGATATTCCTGAAAATATATGGCTTGATTGTGATGCACAAGCGTTTGAAAAAATTATTTTCAACTTGATTACCAATGCCATTAAATACACCCCTAGCGGAGGCAACATTCAAGTTATTGCTCATCTTAATAGCGATAACTTTACTCTCGATATTATTGATACCGGCATAGGTATTGATATTAAATCACAAGACAAAATTTTTGAACGTTTTCATAGAGCCGATGACGAAAAGAATCAAGGCGTGTTTGGTGTAGGTATTGGCTTATCATTAGTAAACGAGTTAGTAAAAGCACATAATTGGCAAATAAGCGTTGTTAGTGATTATGGTAAAGGCAGCAAGTTTTCGTTAACTATTCCATGTGCAACGCCAATTAAACAAGAAATGTCGGCGCCTGTGAGTATTTCCCAAACAGAGGTAGCAGCTTTACTTGTAGAGTCTAGTACGCCTATTAATAATACTCGAAAGCATAGTCAGAAAGTGGTATTGGTGATTGAAGATAACTTAGACATGCAAAGTCATATAAAACAAGTTATTGAACAACAACATCACACCCTACTCGCCGGCAGCGGAGAGTTAGGACTAACACTTGCCCAAGAATACATACCCGATGTAATTGTCTGCGATATTATGCTTACAGGCATTGACGGTTTTGCTGTGTTAAAGCAACTAAAAAGTCACGAATTAACCTCACATATACCTGTTATATTATTAACAGCTCGCTCTGATTTAGACAGTAGATTACTTGGTTTAAACCTACAAGCCGATGAATATTTAAGTAAGCCATTTAATCATCAAGAGTTGTTAACTCGCATTGGCAACTTAATTACTGGCAGAGATAAACTTCAAAAAAGTTATTTACAACATTTTAATAAAGATCTGCAAAAAAATAGGAAAGTTAATAGCTTTGAAAATGCAGCTGAGTTGGCGCAAACAAGCGAAGAAGACATTACGCTTGATCGTAAGTTTTTAGAAAAGTTAGAAGCTATCACTGCTGTAGTTTATACTGATACTGACTTAGACATCATCAAACTCTCCGCCAAAATGGCAATGAGTGAGCGCCAGCTACAACGTAAAATCAAAGCCTTAATAGGTATAACTCCTAATAATTATATTAAAGAGTTTCGACTTAAAAGAGCAAAAGTGCTATTAAAAAATGGCTCTCAAATTGGCCGTATAGCACTTGATGTTGGCTTTTCATCACAAACTTACTTCGGTCGTTGTTTTAAAGAGATGTTTAACTGTACGCCTAAGCAATATCAACAAAGACAGAAAACAGAACCACCTTTATCAAGTTAAACCTGACTTAATTATTATCTGTTCTTTTAAGTTTTCAAAACTACTTTGCTGCATTAATTGTAGATAATCTAAAGACTTTGATTTAGGCCCACATAAGCCTAACCATGAAAGCTGTTTATTCTCATCTGTATAATTTAAAGCTTGTTCAATCATCACGCTAATTTGATCCCAAGACAAATGCAGCGGGTTTTCTCGACTAAATGGAAAAAACGAATAAGCCATATTAAAAGTTGTAATCCCATCAATATTAACCACGCTATTTAACCTACCAGATAAACGTGCAGCAAGTTCATTAGCATTATTCCCTTTTTCGTATCCAATTACCGCAAAAGTATCGCTCGACCAACGAATAACGAGATCATCATTGTTTCTACTGTAATGTAATAAGTCAGTTAAATTAATTAATTGGCTATTATTTACAGCTTCATCACTTTTCACTCTTACCATCAAAATATACAGTCTTGGCAGCATTTCTCTTTGAACAGGTAATAGATTTTGATGCATTTGGTGCATAAGCTGGCTAGTCTGCTCAATATAAATATCTAGATAGCGACGACTTTTCACCCCGGTAACTTTATCGACAATCGCCGCTTTTTCTAACTGTTTATTCGCCTGCGCTAATTCTAAGTTTTTAGAGGTGAATTTCTCCGTTTTTTCGTGCACTTGTTGCTCTAAGTAAAGTTTTTGTTGTTGCTCTACAACTAGCTTACGATTTAACATTCGAGAGTAAAGCAGTAACGCTAAAGCGACAATTGAAGTGTATAGAATATAAGCCCACCAGGTATTCCAAGGCGCAGGTTTTACTGTTATATCCAATGAATAGCCCGGATTGCTCCAGACATTATCACTATTACCTGCAATTATTTGTAATTGAAAAATTCCTGCAGGTAAGTTTGTATAGGTAACACGGCGTGATTTTCCTGCGTCTATCCACTCTTGATCGAAGCCAAGTAATCGATATTTATATTTTGTGGATTCAGGGTAAGCATAATTAAGCCCGACATACTCAAACGAAATGAGTGAATCATTATAGTCAAGTTCAAGGCTTTTAAGGTCTGATACAGATGATGGTAGAGCCATAGGCTCATTAAGTTTAAAAACGTTAGTTAATCGCACTTGCGGTGGTTTAATTTTATTTCTATTTTTATTGGGCTGAATACTAGAAACCCCCTTTCCCGAACCAAAATAAATGACATCGTCCAAACTTTTAAAGATTGCGCCATGATTATAATCTAAATCGACTAATCCATGACTAAGATCGAAGTGCTTAAAAACATTAGAGTTTACGGAGTACCTTGTTATGCCTTGGTTTGAACTTAACCATATATCGTTAAAGCTATCTTGAATCATGCCATAGACAGTTTGGCTTTTCATTCCGTCATTAGTACCTATGCGCTTAAAATGATAATTTTCAGCAAGCCTATTTTCGTATGAAAGTACATTGAGTCCAGCAGCTTGAGTACTTACCCATAAATTTTTATCATTATCTAATAATAAGAACCAGGCAAAATCACTAGAAATACTATTAGGGTTAGCTTTATCGTTAAATATATGATGAAATTTTTTGTTGTTTGTATCAAAACGACTAAGCCCACCTCCATATGTTGCAATCCATATAATACCGGCTTCACCTTCCAGCAAGTGTAAAATAGAATTGTTGCTCGGACCTTGAGTAGGTGAGTCCTTATCATTTATATATCGCGTGAAACTTCCATCTAAATTAAGCCTATTCAAGCCTTGATAGAATGTAGATACCCATATGACCCCATTACTGTCTTTAATAATGTCGGTAATACTATTTGCAGATATGGTTTTTTCATCCATTTCATCATGAATAAATGAGGTAATTAACTGAGTATTTAAATCAACTCTATATAAACCTGAAGATCTAGTACCTACCCAAAGCGAATTATCATCATAAAATAGAGTCATAACACGTAAGTTTTTAAAAAACTTGTTTAACTCTAACTCTATAACTTGATCAGAATTAACCAAATATTGATATATTCGACCGTTATAGGCACTAAAATAGATACTGTCTTTATTCGCTTGGGCAAAACTAGTTATATTTGGTCGGTCGATTGCGGGATGTTCTCTTTCTGAATATTGACGGAATGTTGTCATAGATGAATTCCACCGATTCAGACCATTGTTTGTGCCAATCCACATCAAGCCATTTAAGTCTTCAAAAAAACTCATAATGTAATTACTACTTAAACTATATGGATTACTTGCAGAATAGGTAAACCTCTCAAATAAGTTGCTCTGATCATTATAAATAGATAAGCCATTATCAGTCGCTATCCAAATGTTATCTTCAAAGTCTTGATATATATTATGTACTGTATTACTACTGAGTGATGTCTCATCATTCTCGTCATAAACGTAATGAACAATACTGTTATCGGTGAACGAGTATTTTAATAATCCTTTATCAACGGTACCAATCCAAATATTCCCTTTGCTATCTTTAAAAAGTGCATTCACGTATTTATTTGCGTAATTATCTTCTTTTTTTAGTTCGTATTTTATTGTGTTTTTAAACTTACCGTCTAAATCAAATACTGAAATACCACCACCATTAGTACCTATCCAAATTTCATGTTCTTTAGTTTCAGTAATGGAGTAGACAGTGTTATGTGATAAACTAACTTTACTTCCTAGTTTTTGCTGTATTTGAGTAACGTCCCAAATTTCATCTTTTATTGATAAAATATTTAATCCGCTTTCGGTGCCTATCCATATTTTACCTTCACTATCTTCAAATAAAGTATTAACCCCGTCATTACTAATTTGAGCATCTAGAGTCTTTGTTGTTAAATGGGTAAATGTATTGGAGTCTTCATTATAAAGATTAAGCCCTCCACCTCGAGTTCCAATCCAAAGACGTTGTTTAGTATCAACAATCATACTACTAATAACATTTGAACTTAATGATCTGCTATCGCCTGTATCATGATAAAAACTCAATAATTGATGACCGTCAAATCTATGTACTCCCTCTTGACCACCAAACCACATGAAGCCACTCTTATCTTGTACAATTGACATGACATATTTATAAGACATTGGATTATCGACGGCAAAACTCTTAAACAATTTACTTTCTTGAGCGAAAAGCACATTGCAAAATAGAAAAGTGAAACATAAATAAATTTTCTTACTCATTAGTTAGCTTTAACCTGTTATTAGCATAGAGTAACGTCTAGGTTACTTAATTGGGGCTTGTCTTAGTTTTTATCTGGAATAAAATACGTTTTGTTGAAGGTGAATTATTATAAAACTCGATTAAAATTTTTAAAGTTCCTAAGTGCAAGTAAAAACACTTATCAAGAATGTAAATGAAAAAATAGTATACTTTCATAAGTGAAATATGTGTGTTGACTTTAAAGACTGTTACCTAAAGTTCAACCACTTAACTGAAGGAGTAACTCATAATAAGCAATTCCTTCAGTTAATATATTATTATTGTGGCTCAACCCAACTGTTAATATCTATTGTTGTTCTCCATAACATGGCATCTGTTTCAAAACTGGTTCTCCATAACATACCATCAGTTCCAAAACCTGTTCGCCAAAGCATGGCATCTGTTTCAAAGTTAGTTCTCCAAAGCATCGCATCTGTAGTCGCAGTATCCTGCCAAGCACTAAAAGGTTCTAAAGATGTTCTCCAAAGCATTGCATCACCAGAAAAACTAGTATCATTAGTATCCCATATATACTCTTCCCCTAAGCCCTCTACATAGAAATTTCCATCATCATTAATATTTGATGGCCCTGAAAAATGTTCTTCATCATTTAAGTCTTTAGCTATATCTAAAGTTTTATTAGCACAATCAGTCTCAGCACTCTCTATTGCGTAATAAGCACTAACTAGGCCGGCACCTTGCTGAAAGACACTATAGCGTTTGCTGCCATCACTATTATTTGCACTGTAGGCACTTGCAAGGAGCTTACATTTAACTTGATCAGGAGTTAAAGCAGGATTATCAGCAAGTAATAAAGCTACAACGCCTGAAACAACTGCTGCTGCTTGTGATGTACCTGACATTTCAAAGTAACGCCCGCCATCATGAAATTCAGGGTGTTCTAAGACGATTTGAGAATCAAAAGCCATTAACCCTGAAATATGTCCACCTGGAGCGATAATGTCAGGTTTAACAAAACCTTCAGCTGTAGGACCAGCACCACTAAAACTAGCCACTTTATCATCTGAGTAATCAAAAGCTGTATAATCATCAGTCATTGCACCAACAGTAATGATATAAGGTACATTTCCTGGAACACCTATTGTCATTGGTGCAGAGCCTTTATTGCCGGCTGATGCAACAACCACAACGCCAGCTTGCCAAGCTTTCATTACCGCTTTGTTTAATGGATCTTCCCAGTAATTCGAACGAACAGGCCCACTAAATGACATATTTAAGATACGTAAATTTATTTGCTCTTTAACATCTAATGCCCAACTAATGCCACGTATAACGTCTGCATATGTTGCTTTACCTTCAGCATCAAAAGCCTTTATACCTACATGGGCAGCATTTGGCGCAACACCATATATTTGTCCGTAACTATCGTAATCACTATTTACTGCAATACTGGCGACGTGTGTACCGTGTCCACTTTCTTCAATACCATGATTACTGACCGTATCATTTATCGCATCATATGTGCCCCACGCTTTATCTCGACCATATAAGTCAGTTGATAAACCAGATAAATGCTCAAGGCCAGTATCTAAAAACCCTATGGTTACGCCTTCACCAAAATTGCCAGTTTGATGAACATAAGTCGCATCTACTTGTTCAGTTACAACCGATTTAGGTTGCCACCTACGTTGACCATAAGTTTGTCCATTTAACTTAACTTTATGGTTGGTATTTATTGTTACCTTTTGCTTTTGTTGTAAGCTACTTAGTTGTTCATCAGTTAAATCAACAGCCACAGAGTCAATAATTTTTAACTCATGTGTAGGTATAACGCCCAATGCTTTTAAATTATCTTTTAATACAGAAAAATTTTTGGCACTGATGATATATGATTTTGATGTTTCATCGGTATTAGCTACCGATTTAAAACCTATGACCATTGCTAAGGTAAACACACCTGCAATAATTGAAAAATTTCTTATCTTATTTTGGTTCGAAGTGAACGACATTTTAATCCCCTTTGCCCGTTACATCTTATAAAGCTTTATTTAAAAACAGTAAGGTGAATAACTACATTTGTTTACAATAACTAACAACGACTGAAGTTATGTCGATATCACTCTATTTAGTCGCTTCATATAAAGCGATTTGTAAACATTATCACACCACTTAATAACTTTTAACTAGATATATCTATTTGTTTTTCATGTTAAGTAAACAAAAATATCCAGCGTATGTAAAAAGTTGGATATTTTCTTAATCATAAAACCAGCAGCGTTTGGCATTACAATAGTAGAGGTTGAATTTATATATATTTAAAGTTCATCCAGCTACATATCATGCTAAATAACACTGGTTATTTTTAAGGTTTAAAATGTTCGTTTTAAACTTTGCTCGATATTATCAGCAACTCAAAATGCCTCTAGCAAAAACACGACTTTTTTTCACATAAAAGCGACAAATATAAATTTAAGCCATATAAAACAGTGAATTATAAAAACAACCAATATTATCGCTTGTCGTAAATTTATCAAAAAAAGTCTTTTAATTGCTATTTACATTACTTTGAAAAAGCCATGCTTAATTTCGATGATTGATCATCCTACGAAAAAAACAATACGTCCGATGTGGTATTCAATGACTAGATTCAGCGTAAAAATAATGGGAGTTACCTTTAGATGAGAAATAACAAAATATTAGGGTTAAGTGTTTTATCACTTTCTATAATGGCCGCAACAAGCAACGCACAAACTTTTCAAGCAGAAGAAATACACCTTACACCTGTTAATGCAGTTAACACCTTAACAGCCGTAAATGCAGATTTTAGTCAATGGCGTGAAGATCAAAAATATCAAAACCATAACTTCACTGATCGTATAATTGTTAAATATAAAAATGGATTCGAAGCACAAACATTAAGTGGCTTTGCATCAGAGAAAGTATTACCAAAAGGTTTAGCGAAAAAAGCTGGCCATAGCTTAAAACATTTAAAGAAACTTAAAAATGGCCGCCATGTTATTTCCTTAGGTAAGCAAAAGCATATTAATGATGTAAAAGCTATGGTGCTTGAGCTGAACAGCCATGCAGATGTTGAGTTTGCTGAACCAGATTTAAAGCGTTACTTAATGGCGCAAAATCAGCCTTGGGGTATTGCTGACACGCAATCAGACCTGTTGTCTGATGATGATGCTGCCAATATGACAGTATGTGTAATCGATTCAGGTTACGAACGTGCTAACCCAGATTTAAATGCTAACAATGCCTCTGGTACTAACAATTCAGGTACAGGAAACTGGTACCAAAATGGAGGCTCTCACGGTACGCATGTTGCTGGTACTATTGCAGCTGTAAATAATTCAGAAGGTGTTGTGGGTATTATGCCTAACACTAATGTTAACTTGCATATTGTAAAAGTATTTAACGCTGCAGGCTGGGGTTACACGGGTGAATTAGTTGATGCGGTTGATACTTGTGTAGATAACGGTGCCAAAGTTATCAATATGAGTTTAGGTGGTGCTGGATCAAGTAACGCTGAACGTAACTCTTTACAAGCCGCAGCTGATGCAGGTGTTTTACTCATTGCAGCATCAGGTAACGACGGTGATGCAACATTGTCTTACCCTGCTTCATACGATTCTGTAATGGCGGTAGGCGCACTTGACCAAGGTCGTCAACATGCAGAGTTCTCTCAGTATACCTCTCAAGTTGAAATTTCAGCTCCCGGTGAAGCAATTTTATCTACCGTTGCTGGTGATGGTCGTTTAGGTTACATCACATTAGGTTCTACAACATATGGTAATGACGAAGTTGTACCACAAACTCATTATATTCAAAGTGGTGGTAGCTTTACGGTAAGTAACGTAAATAGCTCAGCCAATGGCGTTTTAGCCGCTTGTACACTTTCAGGTAGCAGCTATAGCTGTTCAAACGTATCAGGTAACATTTGTCTAGCTGAGCGTAATGATAACCAAAAAGGGAGTAACTACCCGGAAATAAACCCTGCAAAAGCTTGTGCTGATGCTGGTGCCTCTGGGGTAATTGTTTACAGTAACAGTGCTCGCCCTGGTCTTCAAAATCCATTCTTAGTTGATGCAAATACTGACGTCACCGTTCCTACTGTATCAGTAAATCGTGACTTAGGTTTACAACTTATGGGGCAGCTTGGTACAAATGCTAACTTAAACGTTGTAGGTGATCAGGATTATGCTTATTACAACGGTACATCAATGGCGACACCTCATGTTGCGGGTGTAGCGGCAATTGTTTGGAGTAATAATCCAAGCTGTACTGCGACAGAAGTTCGTAATGCATTAAAGTCAACTGCTATTGATTTAGGTACAGCTGGCCGTGACGATAAAACTGGTTTTGGTTTAGTTCAAGCAAAAGCTGCATCAGACTCGTTAGCTTCAAGTTGTGGTGGAACAACACCGCCACCATCAAGTGGTAATGTATTAGCGAACGGTGTGGCTAAAACAAATTTAGCGGGCTCAACTTCACAACAATTAAGCTTTACAATGGAAGTACCAGCAGGTGCAACAGACTTAAACTTTACTATGGCTGGTGGTAGTGGTGATGCTGATCTTTACGTTAAGTTTGGTTCTGCTCCTACAACATCAAGTTATGACTGTCGTCCATATAAAGGTGGTAATGCTGAATCTTGTCCAATTGCAACGGCACAAGCAGGAACATACCACATAAAAGTTATCGGTTATTCAGCGTTTTCTGGTGTTAACTTAACAGGTAGTTTTACTGAGCCTTCAACGGGTGGTGGCACAGCTACAGGTGGTAGTGCATCTGTAACAGACATCACTGTTGCACGTCGTGCTTGGACTTACTATACAATTGATATCCCAGCGGGTATGTCGACACTTGATTTTAATATGAGTGGTGGCTCTGGAGATGCAGACTTGTATATTCGTCGAGGTGCTAAACCAACAACCTCAACTTATGATTGTCGCCCATATAAAAGTGGCAACACAGAGGCTTGTGCGTTTACTAACCCAGTAGCTGATACATGGCATATAGGTATTTATGGTTATTCTGCTGCAAGCGGTGTTAGCTTAGACGTAACTTATAACCCATAAGTGGGATATAACTAGAACCCAACTAGTGTAGTAATTAGGGAAAGTACTTTGTGCTTTCCCTTTTTTTTGGCTTAAATTTAAATATATAACGTTATAACTTTATCTCAACAAAGCTTACCTACTTCACTTTTAAGTTTATATACAAAACCTTAAATGAAATATGAATTGTTCTCTTGATATACAGTGTTCAGCATTTATAGCACCAAATTTTTCTGGGTAAAATTAAAAAGCAAGCTTGCTATATCATTATCCTCATACCAGCTAAGATAATGAACCCGTGTTTGTAATGCGTTATTGAATAAGTACAAACGAACTCATAAACTTCACTCTTCGTGATTAACTTGCCCCCTCTAAAAAAGATTACTTCAAGGTCTCGCCAAAGTGTTAATATAGTTTTATAAACTATTAAGCTGAGCAGGTATTTAATACACTTTCACTTTTTAAGTGTCTGTTTTGGCAAAAAAGGAAAGTAATCTAAAAGCTCGAACTCAATCCACATAAATTTATTACACACATACAACACCTTATAAAATTTCAGGAATGTACAGATGAAACAAAACAATAAAACTGTACTGTTATTCGATCTAGATGGAACATTGCTTGACAGCGCACCAGATCTAGCAAAAGCAGTAAACCATATGTTAGTAACACTCAATTTAAAAGAGTTCTCACAGGAAGTTATTCGCGGCTGGGTAGGTAATGGTGCTAGAACTTTAGTTGAACGTGCGTTAAAGCATTCAATTAAGCATAATGTTCTTAATAAAACATTCAGTGAAGCGGAAATAAGTAGCGCATTAGCGATATTTTTAAAGTATTACGAACATAACCTTTGTAGTGAATCTGTATTATATAAAGGCGTCAAAGAAACACTCATTGCGTTAAAAGACAAAGGCTATCGATTAGCAATTATTACCAATAAACCCGCCGAATTTATTACACCTATTATTGCTGGGTACGATCTAACTGGGCTATTCGAATTATTAGTGGGTGGTAACAGTTTAACCGAGCGCAAACCACACCCGCTTCCATTGCTACATGCTTGCAAAGTTTTAGACGTAACAGTAGACCAATGCATAATGATTGGTGATTCTAAAAACGATATTATGGCAGCTAGAGCCGCAAATATGCAAAGTATAGGTTTAACTTATGGTTATAACTATGGCGAAGATATTAGCGTTTTTAAGCCTGACTGGTGTTTAGACACATTCCCTGAACTACTGCCATTATTACATAAAGTTTTTTGCTAACTCTTCAGGGTAATTCCTTTGACAAGCAAGTTTTACAGCAAGGTTAGTAACTTCGGTTTCAGTACACTCTAAAGTAACGGGGAAATAATGTTTTTGTAGGTATTCCTCTAACGGTTGTTTGCTCAATAAACCAACATCTTGTAAGTTTTGTAAAATAGCATCTGCTGCAGCTAATGCAGAAGAGGCTTTTACTATTTCAGTTCGCGCATAGTGTTTGCCGTGAAATGAAACATCGGCAGCACGCAAAGTAGCATCATCTCCAGGAATTTGTTGAGCACCAAACATAGGTTTAGCGGCAACACTTGCTTGGCTAAAATTAGTAATATAACGAGCAAGGTGTTCAATAGAGCCTAGTGTTCTGTCGTTTATTAATGCTAAAGGCCAAGCTTGATCAATTTTTTTAATAAAACGCTTAGCTAATAATGGTTGTGCACTTTCGTCGTTACTTGCCACAAGGCCTTTCTCAAACAAAGTAATATCTTGTGTCATGCCATGTAGTTGAAAGTAACCATTTTGATATGGGGTCAACTGAGCCATACCATTAGGTGTGCCGCGTTCACCGTAGAAAACAACTTCTGGCCATAGTCCTTCACACTGAGGCCAGTGAGCTACATACGCGGCTTTAAATTCGACCATACGTTGTCGTTTAGCTTGAAGCATGTCATCGATTTCGCCACTTTTAAAACCGCAGGCATTAATAATGTAATCAAAATCATCGTTAATTTTACTGCCACTTAAATCATCGGCATAACTTACCCGCCATTTTTCCTTATTAACTAATTGAGTAATATTAAGCACTTTACTATTTAGCTTGAGGTGACAACGCGGAAGCTTATCAATCGCAATTGCTGCAATAGCAGCTAAACGAAATGCAGACCAACCATACTCTTGAACTAAAAGTACGGGATACTTCAACTTATCTAAGTCAACTTGTTGGGCAAATGCGACTAACCAATCTTCATTACACTTAGCTTGTTTTGGTAACTCTTTAGATTTAAGACGCTCTAAAGCATTACGATCAAATGATAAGAAATAATTTTCAGGCTCTCCTAACACTTTGTTACTGAGATCTTTGGCTATTAACTTAGCATAATGTTGACTAATTTTTTGTAAGCGTGGTAAAAGATCAGCAACTTCACCGTGATCTGTTTTTGGTAAAGCTATGACAGTAGGACGATAATTAATACTATGTGGGTAAACCTTTATAGAATCTATCGACTGTTCTAAAAGTGTTAAACCTGTCTCTTATACACATCTCCGAGCCCACGAGACTCCTGAGCATCT
>OJHG01000216.1_pt1 | contig 36213 bp, 31 predicted proteins | sample 1594761 | NCBI WGS metagenome assembly OJHG01 (sample SAMN05416786, study PRJEB24817) | seawater metagenome | isolation source: Sea water | place: Canada:Atlantic | collected 2013-07 | reverse complement strand
GCCAGAGACCAATTAGGTGGGCGCATAATGGACTTTACGCATCATTCGCAAGCTACAACAAATAACTTTGATCTTGGCCCAACTTGGTTTTGGCCAGAGTTTCAGCCGCAATTAAATGCCATTATTAAAACGCTAAACCTAGAAACATTTGCCCAGTACGAGCAAGGCAATACCTTAGTAGAACGCTCACATACGCAAGTGCCAACAGCAATGCCCGGTTATACGCATTCTCCTACGTCTATGCGGTTAAAAGGTGGCATGGGCATACTCATTAATGCCTTACATGCAAAACTTAACAACAAACAAATAGTTATCGGTGCTTTGGTAAAGTCAATTACCCAACAACACGACAATATTGAAGTTAACTTTAGCACCTCAAATACAGCAAATAACCAAGTAAATAATCAGGTAAGTGTGGAGCATGTAATGCTTGCGCTGCCGCCACGCTTAGCCGTAAGCCAAATAACATTTACCCCAGCATTGCCAAGCGACTTACTAACACAGTGGCAGAATACCGCAACCTGGATGGCACCGCACGCTAAGTATATTGCTGTATACAACAAGCCATTTTGGCGCGAGGAAGAATTATCGGGCAGCGCCCGCAGCAGCGTTGGGCCAATGGCTGAAATACACGACGCATCAAACCCAGAAGGCCAAGCCGCATTATTTGGCTTTATTGGTATACCTGCCTATGGTCGAAAACGCATTAGTAATGAAGATTTAATCACACATTGTAGAGCGCAATTGGTCAGGCTTTTTGGCGCACAAGCCGCCACACCAAAAGCCGATATTATTAAAGACTGGGCACAAGACCCACTCACAGCAACGTCGCTAGATACACACGCAGCGAGCGCACATGCGCCAGCACCTGACATAACAGCGCAAAATGGCCCGTGGCATCAAAATTTAGTAGGTATTAGTAGTGAATGGTCGGTGCAATTTCCGGGCTATGTTGCCGGTGCAGTTGATGCAGCAAACATAGGTGTTGAGCATTACTTAAAAATGTTAAAGCGTGATTTGTAATGGCTGATACTTGAGCTTATATTAAGTAGGGTCAGGTACACTTTATTAAAGATCAGGCTACCCATAACAATTGCAATGACCAACTCGAACACTCAAATATCTAGTTACTTGGGTTAAAATCGTCCTTAATATGTTCAGGTATAACAAAGCTTACGCCCTCTTTTGGCTTTCAACTGACGTAAAGAGAAGTCAGTCGTTAACAATCCTGACATTAACTACTTATCACTAACAGTCGCCAAAGTTTTATTTACTCTAGTAATAGCACGCAATTCCTTAATCTATAAACGGCCATTGTACCTACTAAATGTCACCAATCTCATCCTGCATCATTTCAATAAATTTATTGACTAGCAGAGTGGGATTGCGATGAGGATATACGGCATAAATTCCTCCAAAATAATCCGGAAACTGATAGTTCGTTAACAGTGGAACTAAACCTAACTCACTCAGCGGTTTATCCAGCATATAGCGCCCCACCATCGCAAAGCCCAAGCCTGAACGCACGGCATCAATAATCAACTCTGGCTCATTCACCCGATAATGCCCCTGAAATTCCCAAGATTTAGCCTCACCACTGCTCAGGCTTTCAATCATTGGAATGCGATTCACTACCAAACCGTCACTGGCATAAAATACCGCAGGTAGTTGAATCAATTCTTCGGGTGTTTTCGGTTGGCCATGTTCTTTAATAAAGTCTTCTGAAGCTAATATCACAGGATGGTTATCTGCTAGCTTTTTAGCGATTAGGTTAGAATCACCTAGGTTACCGATTCTAAAAGCCAAGTCGTAACGCTCTTCAATGAGTTTTAACTTTTGATTATCCAGCGTGAGATGAATATGCGCTTCGGGGTAAGTACGCATAAACTTTTTAACAACTTTATGCACGTACAACTTGCCAAATAAGGTGGGGCTGGTAATACGTAACAACCCTTTAGGTTCGTTGTTAAAACTTTCCACAATTCGATAGGTATCCGAAACAGTTTGCCTGACCGATTCGGCCTGTTTTAGCACTTCTTTGCCTGCCTCGGTGAGTGATAAAGAGCGCGTAGAACGGTTAAGTAAACGAATGCCCAACTCCTTTTCCAAAATCATAATCTGCTTTGATAAGGCTGAGCGGTCTATCTGTCTTAAATTGGCTGCTTTAGTGTAAGAGCCTTGTTTTACTACATCTAAGAAGAGATCCAATCTTTTGGCAATATCCATTTTAATCGTCCTGCTTGAGTTTATTTGTTTTTGGCTATCTGGAGTGATGCCGCTATTACCGCAATCATTTTCAAGTGCACTTTAGGCTAAGTTTCAAGGTGAGCATATTACACCATAAACTTTCATTGTTTCCTTTTTTACCACAATGATAGGTAAATATCTCTGATTATCTCTTTTCGTAATTACGCCACAATAAGCTCAATGATTAATTACATTCAATATAGAGAGGCGGTTAACATGGAAAAAATTAGAATTGATTTTGTGTCAGATGTGGTTTGCCCGTGGTGCGCCATTGGCTATAAACGACTTAAGCAAGCAATAGCAGAAACAGGCTTGCAAGATAAGGTAGACATTGTTTGGCACCCATACTTTCTAAACCCTGATATGCCACAAGAAGGTGAAAACAATAACGACTATGGTGCGAGAAAATACAATCGTAGTTTGGAAGAGAGTCTCCTTAATCGTGAGCGGATCACTGCAATGGCTAAAGACAATGGCCTGACGTTTAACCTTGATGACAACACACGAGTGATAAATACCTATAAAGCACATGTAACTTTGGAATATGCCAGACAGCTTGGTAAGCAAACAGCATTAAAGGAGCGATTATTTACTGCCTTTTTTACGGAGAAAAAAGACATCTCTAAAACAGAGGTGCTAGAGCAAGAAATGCGAGCTGTTGGCTTAGAATTAAATGACTCGGCAGATGTGTTTAATAACCAAGATATACAAAGTTACATTGAAGCGGAGGTTTCAAAGTGGCAGGCCGTGGGTATTTCCTCTGTACCAACAATGTTTTTTAATCAGAAATTAAGAGTTAACGGTAGCCAAACCATTGAAGGCTATAAACAAATATTAACTGAAGCTATGGCTCATTAGGCCTACTTGGCTCAATGATCGCTACTTCAGCAAACAAACAAACCAATTAAGAGATTATTAAAAATGACTACATTTACTATCCATAACCTTGAAACAGCACCAGAAAAAAGCAAACCACTTCTGGAAGCATCACTTAAACAAAATGGCATGATTGCTAACTTACATGGTGTGTTAGCTGAGTCGCCAGAATTACTTATTGCTTACCGCGAACTTAATGACCTATTTATTGCTTCTTCTTTCGATGCAGAGGAACTAACGGTGGTATGGCAGACAATTAATGTTGAGCATGGTTGTACTTACTGCGTACCTGCGCATACGGTTATTGCAGGTATGATGAAGGTTGATCCGGCGCTGACCGAAGCGCTGAGAGATCAAAAGCCAATGCCAACAGCAAAGCTACAAGCACTACAAGACATGACACTGAATATCGTGCGTAATCGTGGCAATGTGGATGATGCGGCAGTTGCTAAGTTTTTCGAAGCTGGTTATGCGCAACGTCAAATATTGGACATTATTTTGGGACTTTCTCAAAAGGTGATCAGTAACTATGTGAATCACATTGCAAAAACACCCCTTGATACACCATTCCAAAAATTGGCATGGCAGAAGAAAATGTCATAAGTATTTACAGAAAATGGTCTCAGTATCCCTGTTGTACTGAGATCATTAATCAGTGAAGCCAAATAACCTAACCTAACCCAACAAAAATTAAGTATGGTCAGATACACTTTCTTAATTAACAGGCTACCCATAATGACTTCAAGAACCGCAACAAGCTTAGATCAGACCATCAGGTTACCAACTTTCAAGGTACGTTACTCGCCCTCAACGGTCAGTCATGTTTGCTCAATCGGGTGATGGTTTTTGGCTCAATATGGTCTGCCCGTTCGAATTCTCTTCCGTCGACTTTGTGTTGTTAGTTTTCGCTTTAAAAAGAACATAAAAAGGTCTGCAATTTGGCAAATATCCTGTCAAATTTGACTACTCCCTATCAATCAAATCTAACAGCTCAAGTTAATACTTACCCTATTATTACAGCGCTTCCCCCTCACTACATTTAACAACAAAGCCATTTACACATTCGAGCGCGTTGACTCTATAAACCCTTTAACATAATCAAGCCCTAAATCGTCATTCCGCAAACCAACATTGACCCTTTTCTTCAGCCCTTTATTGCTTATGCCAGTGCCTTTTATACCTAAACGACTTTCGTGCGACGAGACTAACCACTCAGGTAACGCTGCATTGGTTAGCACTAATTTCGTTAAATTTACGCACATGTTTTTCAAAGCCAGTTATTGACACTTTTATGTTTAAAATGTAAATTACCGCAATTAATGACGAATCGTCACGAGAGATATGTCCCCTAAAGTACTTGATAAAGCAGACTTACAGGCAAGAGAGCTAGATATAATCGATGCTACGATTGCTCTTATTGGTAAATCCGGTGTTGAAAATATCACCATGGATAAAGTAGTTGCGGCTGTGTCGTATTCAAAAGGTACGGTTTATAAGCACTTTCTGGGTAAAGAAGATCTATTTCTAGCGGTAAGTAATCACGCAACTAATATCATGCTTGATTTATTTATGCGTGCTGCGAAATTTGATGGCTGTTCTCGCGGACGTATGCTTCTATTACATGTCTCATACCTTATTTATGCGGTTTTGCATCCTGCGCTCTTTCAGTCAGTTCAATGTGCCCGCAGCCCATATGTTCATGCTAAAGCTAGCGAAGAACGCATTGCCGAAAAAGATCATTTAGAAGAAAGGTTAATGGGGACCGTGATCAGCATTATTGATGATGCAGTATCTGCAAAAGAATTGGTTATCCCTTCTCATATGACGGCGTTGCAGGTTTCGTTTTCATCTTGGTCGGCGAGTTATGGCGCTATTTCACTATTAGCTACAGAAATTGAACAATGTTCTGGCAGTATCGGGATGATAGTTGAACAAGAGTTATATAATCAAAATAATTTGATTTTTGATGGTTTGCAATGGCTACCATTAACGAAAGATGGCAATTATAAGGCAACATTGGTCAAGGCAATTAAAACCGTATTTCCTAGCGAGTTAGCATTATTGAAGTCGCTTGGCAGAGATTTTAACTTTGGTTAACAGATAATTTTATAACGTGTATGTTGTCTGAATATATACACATAAATAAATAAATAAATAGAACTCGGCAGTTTCAAGCCGTTTTTTTTAAGCACTTAGATGACGTTTCGTCACTTAAGATTGTATGAATTTACTGGTCGTTGGGGCCATTTTTTAACACTATAAAGTGACGTTTCGTCATTATGGAGAAGTTATGAAAGATAAACTGTTTGATTTTATCGGGAAATATCCCTTTGGAGTCATACTACTTACACTATTGATTACACTAGCAGCAGGAGCTGGCGTTAAAAATATAGTTTTTAAAGCTGATTATAGAGTGTTCTTCGGCGAAGATAATCCACAACTAGTGGCCTACGATAAAATGCAAAATGTTTACAATAAAAGTGACAATGTTTCTTTTATTGTTGTACCTAAAGACGGGAATGTATTTAGTAAAAAACACTTAGCAGCAATAAAAACGTTAACTAAGCAAAGTTGGCAAATACCTTACTCTACCCGTGTCGATTCAGTGACTAATTTTCAGTACACCCATGCTGAAGATGACGACATGATTGTTGAAGATTTAGTTATGGACACCGCTAACTTAACGGCAGCAGCTTTAGAAAAAATTAAAACAATCGCGATTAATGAACCTTTATTAGTTAATAAAGTTATATCGCCACAAGGGCATGTATCTGTTGTAAATGTTACCGTTCAATTTCCAGGTATTGATTTAAATACTGAGCAACCTGAAGTTGGGGCATTTGTTAAACCATTAGTTACCGACTTTTTAGCGAAGCACCCTGATATAGAAATACACCTTTCTGGAATGGTCGTCATGAATAACACTTTTGCAGAAGTGGCAATGAGTGACGGCTCTACTCTTGTACCACTAATGTTTTTGGCGGTTATTGTTTTTATCGGTTTAATGTTACGCACAATTTCTGGAACGTTTGCGACAGTTCTTATTATTATGCTAAGTATTGCCGCAACGATGGGAGTTGCAGGCTGGATGGGCGTTTACTTAACCGGTCCATCATCTTCTGCACCAACGATGATTTTAACCCTGGCTGTTGCCGACTGTATTCATATTCTGTCATCAATGTTTTATGAAATGCGCCGAGGCGCTGATAAAAAAACCGCAATAAAGCGCAGTTTGCAACTTAATTTTCAACCCATTTTCTTAACCAGTATCACAACCGCCATTGGTTTTTTAACAATGAACTTTTCTGATTCGCCGCCATTTCACGACTTAGGGAATATGGTTGCACTTGGCGTTATGCTAGCGTTTATTCTATCTATTACTGTTTTTCCTGCCTTACTAACGGTATTACCTATCAAAGTTAAGTCGACCAAAGAAGGTAAAAACACAATGATGATGTCGTTAGCTAACTTTGTTATTGCTAAAAGACGTATATTATTGCCATTAACGAGTATATTGATTATCGGGTCAACCGTATTTATTACACAGAATGAGTTAAATGATGACTTTGTAAAATACTTTGATGAGTCTGTACCCTTTCGTGCAGACACTGATTTTATGCAAGAAAACCTTTCAGGCATGACATTACTAGAAATGTCGATTGAAACAGGTGTTTCTAGCGGAATTAATAATCCAGAGTATCTGAAAAAGCTATCTAATTTCACCGATTGGTTACGATCTCAGCCAGAAACAGACCATGTGAATACGATTACAGATACGCTTAAACGTTTAAATAAAAATATGCATGGTGATGATCCAACTTGGTATAAATTACCTACCGATCAGGAAATGGCAGCACAATACTTATTACTTTATGAAATGTCATTGCCGTACGGTTTAGATTTAAATAATCAATTAAATGTAGATAAATCATCCACTAAAATTGTAGGTACCTTTAAAAACCTGACAAGCAATGAGTTAATTGAATTAGAAACTCGTATTAATGCCTGGTTTGCTAACAATGCTTCGCAATACAACATCATAATTGCAAGCCCAAGTTTAATGTTTGCCCATATTGGTCAACGCAGTATTCACAGTATGTTACTGGGCACAACACTCGCTTTCTTACTTATTTCGGCTATTTTGGGCTTTGCACTTAAAAGCTGGCGTTATGGTTTAATCAGCTTACTACCTAATCTTATCCCTGCTGGTGTGGCATTTGGTACTTGGGGGCTACTTGTTGGACAAGTTGGTTTGAGTATCTCGGTTGTTGTGGGCATGACACTTGGCATTGTAGTCGATGATACGGTTCACTTTTTAAGTAAATACTTACATGCACGTCGAGAAAAAAAAGCCGATCCTAAAGCGGCTGTACGCTACGCATTTGAACATGTTGGAACAGCGTTGTGGACAACTACTTTAGTTTTAGTGGTTGGCTTTAGTGTGCTGGCACAATCAACTTTTAGTTTGAATGCCGATATGGGGCTGCTCACTGCAATTACTATTTTCATTGCGCTTGTGGTTGATTTCTTATTTTTACCCCCGCTTCTTATGTTACTTGAACGCAAAAGCCAAGTTAAAGAAGTGCAATTACCCTTTCAAGAATCTAATACTTAATGGTATTTGATTTAAAAAAATTTACTGGAGAAATTAATATGTTACAAAAATTATTTACGACGAAAGCGGTTGCAATTACCACTTTATTACTTTGCACATTTAATATTAACGCAGCACCACTTTCAAAAGAAGAAGCACAACGTTTGGGGCTTGAGATTTCACAAGAAGCTAAGCTACGTGATACCGGTTGGACAGATAGTACATCAGATATGTTAATGATACTGCGTAATAAACAGGGTCAAGAAAGTATCCGTGAAATTAAAAATAAAACCCTTGAGTTGTTAGATGATGGTGATAAAAGTTTAACCGTTTTTAATAAACCTAGGGATGTAAAAGGAACGTCATTTTTGAGTTTTTCTCATGTTGTTGGAAATGATGACCAATGGTTGTACTTACCTTCGTTAAAGCGCGTTAAGCGTATTTCATCTCGCAATAAGTCAGGTCCTTTTATGGGCTCTGAGTTTTCATTTGAAGATTTAAGTTCATTTGAAGTTGATAAATACCGTTATAACTACTTAGGCGATGAAAAAATTAATGGTCTTGATAGTTTTATGGTTGAGCAATTTCCAGTCGATGAAAATTCAGGTTATACACGTCGTATTGTATGGATTGATAAAGCCGAGTATCGCGTACAAAAGGTTGATTTTTATGATCGAAAAAACGCTTTATTAAAAACACTATCATACACAGACTTCAAGCAGTACTTAGATAAGTATTGGCGCCCGGCGAGTGGTTTAATGACTAATCATCAAAGCGGTAAAAGTACTGAACTTAAGTGGAGTAATTACGCTTTCAAAACAGGTTTAGTTGACGGTGACTTTAATACAAACACATTAAAACGAGCAAGGTAGAGATAAGCGTGAGCATCAACAATAAACAGTTATTATTGTCTGGCATACTCGCGCTCAATGGCGTTTTGTTACCTCAGGTAACAAACGCCGCTGAATTTGAGCTTTCAGGGAGAATAGGCGTTGAGCAACGAGTTTTTTCTGAAAAAGGTAACAGTCCAGAGCAACTAGAACACACACAAATATCAGTATTAGTTGAGCCTGAACTTTATTGGAGCTGGAATAACGGTGATGATAGTGTGTTATTCAAGCCTTTCTATCGCCAAGATGAACGTGATGATGAACGTAGCCATGGCGATATTCGTGAATTTTCTTATATACATGCTGGTGATAACTGGGAATTAAGAGCGGGTATTCGTAAAGAGTTTTGGGGCGTAACAGAGTTTCAACATTTAGTCGATGTTATCAATCAAACAGATAATGTTGAAGATTTCGACGGCGAAGATAAACTTGGACAACTTATGGTTAATTTATCGCTTGTAAAAGAGTGGGGAATTGTCGACTTATATTTATTGCCAGGCTTTAGAGAAAGAACATTTTCGGGTAGTAATGGGCGTTTGCGTGGACCTGTTGTAAGTGACAGAAACGTCACTTATCAATCTTCTGCTGAAGATAAGCATCTTGATGCTGCTGTACGTTGGTCGCATAGCGTTGATGTTTTTGATTTTGGTGTTCATTGGTTCCATGGTACTAATCGAGACCCAATTCTTACTCCGGTTACGGTAGGTAATAAAGTAGAGCTTAAGCAATATTATAACCAAATGGATCAATTTGGTCTCGATGTTCAAGCAACAATTGATGATTGGTTATGGAAATTCGAAACTATTTTCCGCACAACCGATGATGATGATTTTTGGGCATTACAAGGTGGCTTTGAATACACTTATGTTGGCGTGTTTGATACTAATGCTGATCTAGGCCTGTTAGTTGAATATGGTTGGGACTCTCGTGGTGAAGGCAGCGTTAACGAGCCAGGTGCTAATATACAAGACGATGTGTTTTTTGGTAGTCGTATTGCATTTAATGATGTACAAAGTAGTGAGTTTTTAATGGGATTAGGTGCTGATCTACACCACAATGCATTTAGCTTTATTGTAGAGGCTAACCGCCGTTTTGGTGAAAGTGTAAAGGTGAGTTTAGACCTGCGTTTATTTCAAAGTACAAAAACAACTGATGCGTTATATTTTGTTAAAAACGATGACCACATGCAACTAGCTGTAGAGTGGTATTATTAGACTTTCAGATGGATAAGAGCCTACGAGGATTACTTATCCGTCGAATTTGATACCTGAGGCGACTATGAACAACAGCTAATTATTTCGTGATCATTAACCAGCAGAAAGGGGATTAATGATAATCAATAATCCCCTTTTTTTATCTACACTCGCTCCGAACTTACAACTAAAGTTAATACTTACCCCATTATTACTACGCTTTCACCTCGCAATGATTAACAGTAAAGCCATTTACACATTCGAACGCGTTGATGCTATAAACCCTTTTACATAATCAAGCTGTAAGTCGTCCTCGCGCACGCCTACATTGACACTTTTTTGCAGCCCTTTATTACCTATGCTGATGCCCTTTATGCCTAAACGGCTTTCGTGCGACGATACCAGCCATTCGGGTAACGCTGCTACGCCACGATTAGCCGACACTAGTTGCAACATCATTTCGGTGGTTTCTATCGGTACTCTGCGTTTAGGTTGCACGTTAGCGGGGTCTAAAAATCGGGTGTATACATCTAAGCGGTTGTAGCCTACGGGCACGGTATACAGTATTTCGTTCTCGAGATCTTGTGCTGTAACAAACGCTTTATTGTAAAGCGGGTTTTGCTCGCTCACTACAATACATAAATTGTAGTTAAACACCGACCTAAAGTTTAAACCGTCTGTATTTACGGGGTCGGGGGTTATTAGCACATCTATTTCGTTGGCTTTTAGCGCTGCAACGCCATCAAACCTAAAGGCACTTTTTATTTCTACGTCTACCTCTGGCCATGCTTTTAAAAACTGCTGAATTTTACCCATTAGCCATTGCTCACAAGGATGACATTCCATTCCTATGCGCATTATTCCTCGGCGGCCTTGGGCAAACTCTTGCAGTACTCGCTCGGCATACTCAAATTCAACCAGCATTTTTTCAGCAAGCGAAAGTAAATAAAGCCCCGCCTGAGAATACACCAGTGTATTGCCTTTACGGTGCCACAGTTTAACGCCAAAGCGGCGCTCTAATTTAGCAATAGTATGGCTAACAGCCGACTGGCTTAGGTGTAAACTTTCGGCCGCGGCGGTCACGCTTTTAAGGCGATTAACTTCTTTAATGATGTGTAGATGATTACGCTCAAGCATTATGATTTAAATTCATTCCAAATCCAGTTTTTACCACTAGTGCTCATAATGGTGTTTTGGTAATATTATCACATTACATAGCCAAGTCTACGCGCTTCGCTATTTTTAACATGTATACACAGCTGTAAAACGCCTACCAATTTACCTAAAGTCGGGAGACACAACACATGATCAACGACTCTATCTATACTTTTATATTAATAGGTATAGGGGGCACAATAGTGTTAGATATTTACGCGGGCTTACTCGCTAAGTTTTTTGCTTTACCCGCCACAAATTGGCGATTAGTCGGGCGCTGGGTAGGCCATATGAAGTCAGGGCAGTTTTATCAACCTGCGCTACCTAAAGCCGAAAAAATAGCTGATGAGCTTGGTATTGGTTGGGTTGTACATTACCTAATAGGCATAGTGTATGGCTTAATATTAATGGTGTGTGTTAACACCCAATGGCTTGATTTTCCAACCATACTACCTACATTGCTTGTTTCGTGGTTTGGCATAGTTGCCCCCTTTTTTATAATGATGCCAGGCATGGGCGCAGGTATGGCCGGTGCAAAAACACCTAACCCGACTGTAACGCGCATTAAAAGCTTTGTCGGACACACCATATTTGGCCTTGGCATGTTTTTAACCGCCCTTGTGTTAGCATAATTCAAAAAAAATTAACGTAGGAAAGCAATACCCATGAACATTTTAAACTTAACCACCTACTCTACACATATTAAAATAGTCGGTTTAATAGCTATTGTTATTTCAATAGCTGCGTGGAGCACAGACCTATCGGGCATCGTTTATGTCTGCCCCTATTGTAGAGTTCAGCGCTCAGTAATTGGCCTTTTAGGTTTATTATTAATAACGCCCGCGGTTACACATTGGGTAGGCAAATATTTTGCTTTAGTGATTGGTTTTTTTGGCGCAACAGTGGCCGCTAATCAGCACTTTATGGGCTGGAAAAAAATATCAGCAGGTACCTTTGAATTTAAAGATAACTTGCTGATTGACCCATTTATTTTATCGGCCTTTGCATTAACAGGTATTATTGGTTTGACTTACTTGGCTGTTACAGCAACTAAAACATCTGCCAAAGTTATTTAAATCACAGCACTTAATATCAAGACAAGGCGTAGTTTTCATATAAAACATACGCCTTTTTCAAACGTACAGCCACCCAGAAAATAAAGACCCAAGCAATTGATAAATAAAAGTATTACAAATAATAACATCCAACTTAATATTACTTATTACAAACTTAATTAAGCATATTAGCTCTACATCTAAGGTAAAATCAGACAGAAACTCAAACCTAAACTCAGGCATAAACTCAGGCATAAACTCGGACATAAACTCGGACATAAATTTATCTAAAACTAGCTCAACTTTGACTTACCTGAGACTAACAAAGTGATATTTTTACAATAATTAGCGTGTAATCAGCCCGTAATTTAAAAATAAATTTAGTTTGCTCGATATTGTTACTGCCCTTCGCACTCGTTTTCGCTATAATGTTGCGCGCTCAAATTTAAGCTAATTTTTCATCCACTTTAAACAGGTAATTTGCATGTCTGTACAACAGCAGGAAGTCGACCTACGACGCACCTTCGCTATTATTAGTCATCCCGATGCGGGTAAAACAACGATCACTGAAAAAGTTTTACTTTTCGGTCAAGCGTTACAAAAAGCCGGTACCGTAAAAGGTAAAAAATCTGGCCAACATGCAAAATCTGACTGGATGGAAATGGAAAAAGACCGTGGTATTTCAATTACTACCTCGGTTATGCAGTTTCCGTATAATGACTGTTTGGTAAACTTGCTTGATACTCCAGGCCATGAAGACTTCTCGGAAGATACTTACCGAACGCTAACCGCTGTTGACTCTTGTTTAATGGTTATCGATGTAGCAAAAGGTGTTGAAGCCCGAACCATTAAATTAATGGAAGTTACGCGCCTGCGTGATACCCCTATTATTACCTTCATGAACAAAATGGACCGCGACGTGCGCGACCCAATGGAAGTCATGGATGAAGTTGAAGACGTACTAAAGATTAAGTGCGCCCCTATTACTTGGCCAATTGGCATGGGTAAAGAGTTTAAAGGCGTTTATAACCTGTTAACTGATGAGATATTTTTATATCAAACAGGTCAAGGCCACACAATTCAAGAAAAGCGCGTTATTAAAGGTATTGATAACCCTGAGCTTGATAAAGTTATTGGTAACTATGCTGAAGATTTACGTGAAGAGTTAGAGCTTGTTGTTGGAGCTTCACATGAATTTAATCAAGAAGAATTCTTAAAAGGTGAACTAACGCCAGTATTTTTTGGTACCGCATTAGGTAACTTTGGTGTTGACCATATGCTTGACGGTTTAACACAATGGGCACCTAAACCATTACCTCGTGAAACCTCTACTCGCACTGTAAATGCCGAAGAAGAAAAGTTTTCTGGTTTTGTTTTTAAAATTCAAGCCAACATGGACCCGAAACATCGTGACCGTATTGCCTTTATGCGTATTTGTTCAGGCAAGTATGAAAAAGGCATGAAAATGAAACAAGTACGTATTGGCAAAGACGTAAAAATTGCTGATGCGGTAACTTTTATGGCTGGTGATCGCTCTAACGTAGAGCAAGCATACGCTGGCGATATTATTGGTTTACATAACCACGGTAGCATTCAAATTGGTGATACCTTTACCGCTGGTGAAGATATGAAATTCAGTGGTATTCCAAACTTTGCGCCTGAAATGTTCCGCCGTATTCGTTTACGCGATCCTTTAAAAGCTAAGCAATTGCAAAAAGGCTTAATTCAGTTATCTGAAGAAGGTGCAGTACAAGTATTTAGACCATTCAATTCTAACGACATGATCGTTGGTGCGGTTGGTGTATTGCAGTTTGAGGTTGTAGTACAACGCTTAAAAACCGAATACAAAGTAGACGCAATTTACGAACCTATTAGCGTAGCAACCGCACGTTGGTGTAAATGTGATGATGAACGCACATTAGAGCAATTTCAAAAGAAAGCTTATGACAACCTTGCTCTTGATGGCGGCGATAACTTAACTTACATCGCGCCAACTATGGTGAACTTAAGCCTAGCGCAGGAACGTCATCCGGATATTGTGTTTCACAAAACACGTGAGCACTAATTTGCTGCATATTAAGTTAAGCATCAGTGAATAATGTCTGATGCCAAACTTAACGATAAGTAACTGATGACAAAACAAAGTCAATCACGTAATTTACCTATAAGCCTAATGCCTATCATTAGGCTTATTCATTCAAGTTAACACCACTAACTTGAACCTAAATTGAATAAGAGTTAAATAAAATGAATATTAGTAACATCCTAAGTGAAAAAGTTAGTGCAGCAATGACAGCAGCAGGTTTACCTGAAGGCACAAACCCTGCAATAAGTTTATCTAACCGTGCAAATTTTGGTGACTACCAAGCTAACGGTGTTATGGGTGCGGCTAAAAAATTAAAAACTAATCCGCGTGAGTTAGCAACAAAGGTTGTTGAAGCGCTTGATTTAACAGGTATTGCTGAAAAAGTTGAATTAGCAGGCCCTGGCTTTATTAATATTCATTTAGCCAAAGATTGGTTAGCTGAGCAGTTAAATAATATATCAACCGATGCAAACTTAGGTGTTAGCCAAGCAGAAGTGCCACAAAATGTGGTTGTTGATTATTCAGCGCCTAACTTAGCTAAAGAAATGCACGTTGGTCATTTACGCTCAACCATTATTGGCGATGCAGTTGTTCGTGCACTTGAGTTTCGTGGTGAACATGTTATTCGTCAAAATCACATGGGTGATTGGGGCACACAGTTTGGTATGTTGCTTGCGCACTTAAGTGATAAATTAGCGTCAAATGAAGTTGCTGAAACAGCGCTAGCTGATTTAGAAAACTTTTACCGTGAAGCAAAAGTTCGTTTCGACGACGAAGAAGGTTTTGCTGACCGTGCCCGCGACTACGTAGTAAAACTGCAAAGTGGTGAAGCGCAATGTGCGGTACTTTGGCAACAATTTATCGACATCTCTATTGCTCACAGTGAAGACATTTACAAAAAACTTAATGTTACGTTAGCGCGTAAAGACATTATGGGTGAAAGTGCTTACAACGATGACTTATCAAATGTTATTGATGAATTAATGGCACAAAAAATAGCGGTAGAAGATCAAGGTGCTAAAGTTGTTTTCATCAATGAAATGGCGAATAAAGACGGCGACCCTTCGGTATTTATCGTACAAAAATCAGGTGGCGGTTATTTATATGCCACAACCGACCTTTCAGCCTGTCGTTACCGTGTTGGTGAATTAAAAGCAGACCGTATTATTATTTTTACTGATGCTCGCCAAGCTCTACACTTTAAACAAGTCGAAATTGTTGCCCGCAAAGCAGGTTTCTTACCTGAACATGTAGGTTACGACCATTGCCCATTTGGTATGATGATGGGAGACGATGGCAAGCCATTTAAAACCCGTACTGGTGGCACCATTAAACTGGCTGAATTACTTGATGAAGCTGTAGTTAGAGCCAAAGCGGTAATCGCAGAAAAAAATCCAGATTATTCAGAAGCTCATTTAACTGAAATTGCTGAAAAAGTAGGTATTGGCGCAGTTAAGTTTGCTGATTTATCGAAAAACCGCACCAGCGATTATATTTTCAACTGGAAAACCATGCTGAGCTTTGAAGGTGCTACAGCGCCTTACTTACAATATGCTTATTCTCGTATTCAAAGCATTTTCACCAAAGCAAGTTTTGCTATTGCAGATAATATCCCTGCTATTGATATTAACGAACCACAAGAAAAGGCTTTAGCACTAAAACTATTACAATTAGAGAATGTTATCGACTCGGTTATTAGCGAATGTACTCCTAACTTACTTTGTAATTACTTGTATGAACTTGCCAGTCTGTACATGAGTTTTTACGAAGCTTGCCCGATATTAAAAGATGATATTGCACTTGAGGTTAAACAATCACGATTAGCACTGAGTTACATCATTGCGAACACCCTTAAACAAGGTTTAGATATTTTAGGTATCGACGTAATGGAACGTATGTAAATTTCACGGAAATATAAGCTGTAGATGAAAATATTACTCATTGATAACAACGAGAACCAACTGCTCGAACTTAAACAAGAATTCGTTAGATCTCGAGCTAAACTTGCTCATGTAAACGGTTTAAATTCAGCGATTTCAGCCCTTTCAAAATACAATTTTAATGTCGTAATATGTGCCGCCATCGTAGAAAAAAACGATGGCGATACGATACTTGACATGATCGCGAAAAAATTCCCAACGATTGTTCGGATTTTAATTAACGATAATGAACAACAAGCCAATACCAGTGCGCATTATCGTTTCGCTCAGCCAATAGAATGTAAAACAATTATTAGCACTATTGCCAATTTAGCGAATAACAATAAAGCAATCACTAAAGATATTATTGTTAAAACCGTTGCTAATACTAAAACGTTACCTAGCCCACCTAAAGTTTACATGCAACTTAATGCGGTTTTAAAAGAGAATAATACTGACTCACAAAAAATTGCCCAAATTATTCAACAAGACCCTGCGCTAACCGCCAAAGTATTACAGTTTTCGAATAATGCCTTTCCAACTGGCGCAAAACCTATGCTGAATATTACTGAGGCGATAACAAAAATGGGCATTGATACTCTGTGCTGTATCGTGATGACCTCAGAGCTCTTCTCTTATACACCAAAAATTAAAGGTTTTTCGCTTCAAGACGAGCAAATGCATTGTTTAGCTACGGCAAAATTAGCGGCTTCGATGGTAAAACCGCAATTAAAACAAGACACCATGATTGCTGGTTTATTGCACGACATTGGCAAGGTTGTACTGTTTGAGATAAATGAAAGATTAACGGCATCATTTTTCACTCATCGTATTAACCAAGAAAACAACATCGAATTAGAAAATAAAATATTTGCTAGTGATCACTGCCATGTAGGTGGTTATTTACTGCACATGTGGGGGTTTTCATATCAAATTATTGAAGCCACTATTTTGCATCACCGACCAGAAAAGCTATTACACAAAACCTTTGGCGTGGCGCAAGCTGTTTACCTTGCCAATGTACTTGTTCATCAACAAACACCAGATGAAGCCTTTATAAACCATTATAAACTCGCTAGTGTTATTGATGCGCTTACGCTGCGGGCAAAAAAACTAATTTAACCTGAACTCTGGATAATGAGTGCTTGATACTCAAGTGACTGAAAAGCTTAGGCGGTAAAGTAAATACTATAGCAAGGTGAACTGCACAAATAGACACCATCAATGCTTCACTTAATGGCATTTTCAAGGCAAAACGTTTATGAATAGCGAGTTATTTATCGACGTTTTAACGCAGATAATGGGGTAAAAGGGAGCATTGAACAATTGCTGCTTATCCAGAGTTAAGGTTATTTAATCTAATAGTGGCATACTAAAGTAACCAAGGTAATTAACATGACAAACTCTTTACGCTTTACCGACAGTCATTGTCATCTTGACTTTGAACAATTTAATGCCAATTTTCCCAAGCTACTAAAGCAATGCCAGCAAGCCAATATTAACAACATAATAATCCCCAGTATTGGTCCTAAAAACTGGCAAAAAGTGCTTACATTAGCAAATCAACACAGCACACAACAATTAACCTTGTCCCCCTGCTTGGGCATTCATCCTTGGTTTCTTAATGATTTAACAGCAAACAGTTTGGATGATTTAGCACACTTAGTACAAGGCAATATCAACGATATTGTAGCAATTGGTGAAGCAGGCCTTGATGGCGTTATTGATAAAGAGCAAAATAATTTATCATTACAAATTCAAGTGTTTGAACAACAAATTGATATAGCAAAAAAATTCAAATTACCCATCATTGTTCATCACCGGAGAACACATCAAGATATAACCCGCATTCTTAGAGCAAAAAAACTAACTCAAGGAGGCATTGTTCATGCGTTCTCGGGCAGTTATCAGCAAGCTTGCCAGTACATTGATTTAGGCTTTAAATTAGGTATTGGCGGCACTATTACCTACCCCAGAGCAGAAAAAACCATAAAGGCAATTAAGCGATTACCGCTAACGAGTTTAGTGTTAGAAACCGACGCTCCCTCCATGCCATTATACGGTTTTCAGGGCCAAGATAACTCGCCGTTACAAGTGATTAATGTTTTTCAAGCTTTAGCGAATATTCGCACCGAAACTCCTGAAGAACTTGCCTATGCACTGCAAGAGAATATAACCGCCATTTTCCCTAAGCTTAATAAATCATAGGTTATTAATAGTAAATCCCTAAGATATTCTTTAGGGAGTACATAAGGGCTGAGGTAGGAGTCACTAGCTTAACGAATATTACTTCGTTGGAGGTCTGTAACCTTGTCGACTAAAACGATTTAAACCACGAGTTAAGAGAAACCCTATAACACCTGCCACTATCATAAGTATTCGCATAATGTCGAATTGTGAACGGCTATTTTCGGCCAGATCATCGGCTAACAATGAACGATGCAGCGATAACCTAATGTAACCGTATAACTGGTCACTTCTAAGCTCTTGAACAAATGGGAATATATCGTCAGTTTTGTTTATTTTCCTAAGGCTAATACCAAATAAATCATTAATTGATTCTGCCTGCTCTGAACTCGCCATAGCTTGACCTGTAGTATCATAAATGTGCACACTTTTAACTAAAGGTTGTTGCATTAAAGAGTCGGCATATTGTTGTAATTCATTAGGTTTTTGCGCTAAATATGGCATTGCGCTTGTTGCGGCTTGTGCTAAATAAAGCTTACCAATTTTATTGGCATGAGCTTGAATGTGCATTTGTTGTGTGTCACGACTGCTAACCCAAAAGTCCATCACCAACACAATCAACAAAATCGCTATAGCTAATTGCAATATTTTATTATAAATCGACGATAATTTAGGGTATAAAGGCTGTTCTATTTGCTTCATCAAACGAATTTTTTCCTACATTTTTATAATGACAGTATAGAACTAAATTTAAACATTTTATACTAGGATAATCGTTTAAAAGCGTGTTTTTCAAATAAGGTATTTCCGTGACAATGCAACAAAAAATTATTCCTTTGAACGATATCCAACACTTAAACTTAGCACAATGGTTACCTGCTGACTCAGTCAGTAACGAAATGGCAATTGAGTTTGATCAAGCACAGCAAGCTTTTATCTTAAATGATGCAAATGAAATAACAGCAGACAGTAACTTATCAGAATTAATTGAATTGGTTGTTTTTAATGATATAAGCCTAGTCAACTTAGTTAATTTACTTAACGAGTGTGAAATAAGCTTAAATAGTTTGCACGCAATTAATCAACGAAATAACGCCACAAGCTATCGCTTTAGTGTAAAAACCAATGACATAAAACAGGCGAGAAACCGTTTATCTGCTTTTAATATTGCAGCAAAAATTGAAGCAGCATTATTAATAAACGCACCAACACTTTCTACACCCGGTTTGTTAGTGATGGATATGGATTCAACCACCATTAAAATTGAGTGCATCGATGAAATAGCTGCGCTAGCGGGTGTTGGTGAAGAAGTTGCTGCGGTAACTGAACTCGCCATGCAAGGCGAATTAGATTTTAGCCAAAGTTTGCATCAACGGGTGGGGAAATTGCAAAACTCATCAGAAGATATTTTAGCGCAAGTTGCAGATAACATTCCGCTTATGGAAGGTTTAGAGACTTTAGTTACTGCATTAAAACAACATCAATGGCGTGTTGCTATTGCTTCAGGTGGCTTTACCTATTTTGCCGATCATTTAAAAAACATGCTATCACTTGATGCCGCTGTAGCTAACGTGTTGGAAATAAAAGACAACAAACTAACCGGTAAAGTTTTAGGCAATGTAATTGACGCACAAGCTAAAGCAGATACCTTAGTGCAACTCACTAGCGAGTTTAACATTGCGCCAACGCAAACTGTTGCCATGGGCGATGGCGCTAACGATTTAGTGATGATGGCAGCAGCACATTTAGGTGTCGCCTTTCATGCAAAACCATTAGTGCTCGCTCAAGCAGACGCTTGTATTACTAAATCAGGTTTAGACTGTTTATTACATTGGCTTAAGTAAGGCATATAAATAAGAAAACAGCAGTAGCCACTTATTGTAGCTACTCATTAAGTTTTAGGTTTTAGGTTATAAGCTAAAATGCACAGAGCCTTGCTTTAACATTTTAGCCTAACTTGTTAACCAACGCTGCAATAGCTATAGTCTTATTTCAACTCTTAACTAAACAGTTAACGGGTTAATCACCAAATTGAAACCGAAAGCCTGCGTTAACGGTAAAGCCATCATTTCTTGACCAAATATCAGTTGTCCATCTGCCGCTAGGTGCTTGTTCAGGTAACAACAAAGAATCTTCTTTAGTTTGTCGCACATTAAGCAGGTTTTCAGCATTAACAAAGAAGCTAACTTTACCCACCGTTATTTGACCTAACAAACCTAAATGCCAATAAGCTTCGCTTCGCTCACGATATGGGTTGTTTTCAAGCTGTTGTGTGCCGGTATAGTAGGCTTCAAAGCCTAGCAAATGACTGCCGTGTTCTTCCCACATAACCACTAGGCCTGCCGAGTGTTGAGGTGTTAATGCTAAAGGTACTCGATTAAAACCTTCGTTACTTTCTTTCGTCGCATCGGTATATAAATAACTGCCAGTAAACTTAATATCTCGCCAGCGATAACGCAGCAATACTTCAGCACCGCTTATTTCACTTTCACCAATAGCATTAACAATACGAACTTGTTTACCAGAAACTTGCTCCGCGGCGTCAATAACTGCTAACTCTGTAACATTATCAATTGTTGAAGAAAATAATGTCAGGCTAGTTTCTAAACCATCCATCACATAACTAATATCTAAAGAAGCTGTAGATGCTTGCTCCTCTTCAAGTTTTTCTAGTGATTCGAGGCGCGATAATCCGGTTTCATCAAGATCTTCAATAAATGGGCTAGGCGCGAAAAAGCCCTGCCCGTATGCACCTCTAAACGTCCAGTTTTCGGGGCTATATAACACTGAAATACGCGGACTTACTTGTGTGCCATATTCACTGTGCCAGTCAGTACGAGCACTAAATGACATTGAAACAACATCACTTGCTTCATAATCAAGTTGCGAAAACAAACCTGGTACTTGATAAGAATAATCAAACTCAGTAAAGGTGTCTGAAGCGAACTTTTCAGATTGAAGCGCCAAGCCAACCAGCCATGCGGTTTTGTCTGAATACCCCGATAAACTAGTCTCAATTAAGTAGCTTTCGTGACTATCATCTTCGAGCACAGCACCATACTGATGCTCGTGGTCTTGATTCATTGCTGAACCACGCCAATTTAAATTCAATACGTCGCCTAACGGTTGGTCATAAATAAAACCAATATCGGTTCTAAGGGTATTCTGAGTCAGCGGAAATTCATTGCCATCGCTTAGCTCAACACCATCTAAAGTACCACCATCTCTTTGCTCTTTCATTACGCCTAAGGTTAAGTATAAGTTTGCACCACTGTCGTTTTGCCAATAAAGCCGAGGGCGAATACTGCCTCTTTCATATCCAGCTAAATCAATCCAGCCATCGTCATCGAAATCTTGCTCTTCTTGGTGATGAATGCCGGTAGTTACTGATGCACTTAAGCTTTCAGTTAGAGGTGATGCAAAATACGAGGTAATATCTTGACCATTTTTTGAAGTAGCATTGACCAATACCTCACCTTCATATTCATTCGAAGGCGTTCTTGATATTAAGTTAATTACCCCGCCAAGTGCAGAGCCGCCATAAAGTGAAGAGGCAGAGCCTTTAATTATTTCAACATTGGCAAGGTCTGTGGGTGGAATTTGTAACAAACCAATTGAAGCCGTTTGGCCACCATATAAAGGTAAACCGTCACTTAACAGTTGTGTGTAACGGCCAAACAAACCTTGTAATCGAATATTAGCGCTACCTAAAGCTGGCGAAGTGTTTTGTACTCTTACACCACCTGTTTCAGCGACTAACATAGAAATATTGCCTGGGCGCATCAGGGCTTTTTCTTGTATTTCTTCACCGTTAATAATTTCAGTGCGTGTTGCCGACTCAGTAACAATACGCCCCAAACGAGAAGCACTTACTTGAATTCGTTCAATTGGCGCATCATGATGATCATGATGTTCAGCTATATCATGCTGGTCGTGTTCTTTGTTCTGAACATTGTTATGAGCACTAGTTTGCTCAGTTTTATGCTCATGCTTATGTTCATTGTTTTTTTCATCTGCGCAGGCAAAAGCAGGTATTAACAGTAATGCTGCGGGTGTAATTAATGACTTTTCAAACATGTTAACCTCAGGTAATACTTAGCAGTTAATCAGCACAATACTGTGAATTAACTTACTGTTTTTTTTAAGTTGTATATAGATTTTATATAGCTAGTTGGATAAGTATTTACGAGGTAAAAATGGGGGGGCGATAAAGTAAACTCGTCATGGTTTTTGGCTGGTTTGCCAGTGGTAACCAAACCGCTTTATTTAACGAAGAATTTTTAGCCGCATAATCTTCTGTTTCAACATACATGAATGATGAACACGCATTAGCAATGCAGTTACAATCGAGATCACAACAGTCAATACCACAGCAATCTTCTGAGCTTTTTGAGTCTGATGCCGCTGAGCTTTTATGTTGCGTTTGTGTACTCGCATTTGTATGAGCACTAACAGGAGTCGCGTTTTCTGACGTTTCACAAGACATAGCGCTATTAAAAGCAATTGCTTGACCAACAAAGGCAATAAGCATAAACGCTGTAAATAAAACTCGTGAAATTGCTTTGATCATAAAAAACTCTGCTTACTATCGAGGTTACATTATAAGTTTATATTTCCTATATGTGAATAAACTCTGATAAGCTTTTGAAAATAAATGCTAAAAACTAATACCAAATGTAATAAGTTATTGACGATTTAAACCGCCTAAAATGATCGATTATTTATTTCAATTGGTATAAGCCCTAAAAATTAACGGTTAAAACTAGCGGCCAATTTTAATGAAAGTCATTACTGCATTATATGTACTTTAAGGTAAAAGGTCGTAATATAAACTTACCCTCGCATTAATTACAACACCCTTAATTGTTATCGCATTAACCTATAACGAAAAACCACTTCTTGAGTTATATCGAAAATTTGCGCTATGCCTGCAACACTCCATATTTCTTGCTCTATCTGTTTACCACGGTGAATGGCATAACCACTAATATAATTAAGCTCAGGGTGAAGGTGACTCATATCAGGCTCCGCTGCGCGCGAAAGTTTTACCATCACGCAAAAGAATTGTCCGCTTTTCAATGCTTGATGAATAAACCTTTGTTTTAACGCTTCGGTATTAAGTTCAGTCGAGAGTTTTATTTTTACGGCTTTTTCTACCAGTTCAATACTTGGGTCTATCGCAATATAAAGTATTTCATTACTGGCAGTTTCGCTTTGTTGCATTTTTTTGAGCTTAGCGGTCAAACTCGCCATAAACCCGGCATGACCCAATATAGGGTATAAATTATAATGAGATTTACGTTCGCTCAATTGCGCCATTTCAGCCATGAATTTACTACTAGAGTCGCCACTAGCAATAACTTCTGTTTTATAACGACTACCACTTGTTTGTATTACCAAGGCCGGAATAGTAGAGCTTGCACTGTAAATATTTCTTAATGCTTTAGCTAAGCCTGGGCTGGCCATTACATACTCATCTGAGGTTAATTTATCACGGTTCTTATCAATTAGAGCTTTAAAAAACTTACGGCCAATATGCTGATGTTTTTCAACAAAAACACGTAAATTAACAATAGTTTTAGCGCGATTAATCCGCATAACTTCATAAGGCAAAGCGCTTAAATCAAAACTTGAGGTTATTTTTTGCAACTTAGGAAGTGCTAAATAAACAATATCACCAACAATTAAACTTGTACTTTGTTCTAATTCAACTTTTAAACCAGAAGTAGAAAAGTTGATTGAAACGCCCTTTGAAGTAACACCATTTATGTTTACATTAGCAGGGGTTTTATAGGTAAAACGCAACTCTTGTCGTTTATTTCTATAATTAATACCCACTTCATCAACACTAAAAGGTTTACTTAAACGTTTATGTCCAAACCTTTTTAGTTTTACCGTATTAACGCCTTCATAAGAGAGCGACTGATAAGCTATAGTGCTGTCGGCATGCGTTACATCTTTTACAACAACCATATAAGGTGTTTGGCTTATTAAGGCGCTAATGTCTTCAGGTATGGGAGCATTTAAGTATTCGTTTTGTTTAGTGGTGCTATTGGCTAAAGTAAAATGTGACTCCGCACGTTCAGGCGCTATATCGACTAAATTTAACTGGGTAACTAAAAAGTTTTCTTTATTTGCCGCAAAACCTAAAAATTGCAACATAAACTCTGGGTCTTCACTCAGTTGTAACTCATCAGCGGTATAAAAATAAAACTTACCTTGGCTACGATGAATAAAGCTAAAAACCAATAAAGATTTTTTTCTCAAGGCTAATTTTTTTAGTCTCACGATGCGCTCAGGAGAAAGTAAGCAGTAAAGTGTTGAGTAGCGTTTTTCGTCTTGCCAATACTGATATAAATTTTGATTGTTATTACAAGTAAGTGCATATTTTGGCGATAATACATTTACATTCTTTTCTATAAAAACAGGTAGTTCATTTGACTTTGGTAAAACAAACTGTTCAAAACTACGTGTTTGCAAAGCCCGAATGGTATTGTCTAAATTAATTTTATAACGACGCTTATTCGTTCGAATAAAACTCATTAAATATTTTGTAAAGTTTTCTGACTCTGTTCTATCTTCGATAATTCTTTGCACGCCAACGAGCTGCATATTATCTAAAACAGTTACATTTTTAACTTCGTAGAGAAATTCGCTGTCTTCAGTAAGTTGATGTTGTTCTTCTAAGCCGATAAAACGCAGCGTAATTTTTTGCCCTATTTCGATGGCGCTAGAGTCGTTAATTCTGAACTTACAGCCATGTACACTCATATCCGAGGTTGAGCATTTAAATTCGTTTGTTGTATCTAGCATGACCTTAATCGAAATAACAAAATTCATTCGTTCTTCATTACGATCATGATATGCACCAAAACGATGGAATTTGGCTGGAAATTGCGACTTTTCAAATATCTTATTATTATCGGCAGGTTGGCTTTTTGCTGTATTCGTTTTTTCTTTCTGATAAATAACTCGAAAGTTATTCTCTGTATTCATAACTTCTTCGTAGACGCCTAAAGTATAAGCACCGTAGCGAGAAAATGCGGAGGTAAACACCGAAATAGCCAAACTGTCTAGGTAGTGAACTCTGCCTTCATGCTCAAAGGATTTGCACTCTCCATCAACATAGCCTCTTAAATCAATCAAACGACTACAAGGTGTAGCTAAACGCTTTATTTCCATTTTTAAAAGAAAACGTTCAGTTTTAGGAATATCTTTTGTGACAGCATTAAACCTAGCTTCAAAGTCATTATTTAAGACTTGGCCGCTAAGTTCAGTAATAATTTTTTGGTATTTTGAAAAATCTTTATTCATTTACACTTCAATATCTTTACAATAAAGAAAACTACTCATTAAATATTGCGCTAGTATATGCGGCTTGTAGTAAATATTCACTACCCGCTGTGCACAATATTGAAAAGTAACTCGTTTATATTTAACTGTTTTAAAGCAATAACCATACCTTTTAAATTATTATAGAAGCCGAGAAACAATAAATATAAACTTAACACCTAAAATTATTACAAAAACATTTTAAGTTATTAATTACAAAGTAAAAAATAAATTTCACACTCAATGTGAAAGATCACTATTGATTAATGAATGGTATTGTCATCATTTTGACAACCTTTAATCAGAAAGAAAATAATTTAAGAAATAGGCAGCCAAATGGCAAAGTTAGCAAAAATAGAGTTCGTTTGTACCGATTGCGGCATGAACTACCCGCGTTGGCAAGGCCAGTGTCGATGTGGTGCTTGGAATACCTTGGCAGAAATGAAAATCTCGCCGAATCAAAGTAAAAGTGCCACCAAAAGTCGTACGGTATCTGCTGGTTATGCAGGCGGCACGGGCGGCGGTTCAAAGAAAATAAATGATGTTGAAACCACAGAGGCTGAAAAGCAATTAACCGGTATAGGCGAGCTTGACCGTGTGTTATGTGGCGGCGTTACCACCGGCTCTGTCAATATTATTTCAGGCGATCCGGGTGCAGGTAAAACCACCCTGCTTTCGGATTTAGTGGCTCGCATGTCACAATTAATGCCGTCGCTTTACTGTACCGCAGAAGAGTCGCTGTCGCAGTTTAAAAACAGAGTGCAGCGCTTAAAGCTTGATTATAATCCTGAAGAATTATATTTATTATCTGAAACCAGTGTTGAAGCGATTATTGAAGAGCTAGAGCAAAAGAAAATCAAGTTCGCGGTAATTGACTCCATTCAAGCGGTAGTTACCGACAATGCCAATGGTAGCCCAGGCTCACCTTCACAAGTTAAAGGCGCGGCGCAAGCATTAACCCAATACTGTAAACAAAATAACGTTACTATGTTTTTAATTGCTCATGTGAATAAAAACAACGAAATTGCTGGCCCACAAACTTTAGTACACATTGTTGATGCCCTGCTCCACATTGACACTAACGACGGCCAAATACGTACCTTACGCGCTAATAAAAACCGCTTTGGTGATATTGATACCGTTGGTATTTTCAAAATGTGTGAGCGCGGCATGCTTAGCGTTGATAACCCGAGTGAGATATTTTTATCCGGCTCAAGCACCGAATCTCCGGGCTCTGCCATTACCTGTATTCGCAAAGGTAACCGTAACTTATTGCTCGAAATTCAATGTTTAACCACCGAAACCGAAGCTGAGTTTCCACAACGTGTTTGTGTTGGCTTGAATATGAATCGCATAAAAATGTTAACCGGTATTTTGCGTAAACACACCAAAACAAAAATTTATCACGATACCTTTTTCAACATTATTGGCGGCTTAAAAATAGATGAGTCAGAGACATGTATTGATCTTGCCTTAGTCACCGCGCTTCTAAGCAGCTTAAATGAATTTGTTATTCCAAGAACCACCTGCATTATGGGTGAACTTAGTTTAAATGGAGATGTACGCCCAATAGACAGCGGTGTACCACGAGTAAAAGAAGCGGCCCAACATGGCTTTCAAGAGATATTTATTCCATTTCGAAACTATCATAAATCAATGGAAGGTTTAGGGGCTAAAATCACCCCTGTTAAAACAATTCATGAATTAATTGAGCTAATTAAGTAGTCAAATAAAATACTCACTGGTGAAGTGATACCTCACGGCTAAATTGCTTCCCCAGAAAGGCTTGGTATTCCTTGTAACTGAATATTGTTTATATATTCAGTTACATATGGGAAACTAATATTTGCCTCACTTCATTAGAGGATAGTTATTTAATAAAAAATACACGGATGTAACATGATTAAAATATTATTACTCTCAATAGCATTGCTTTCTTTTACAACAAAAGCAGAAAATACAGTGCTAATTGAAAATATCACTATCGTTTCAGCGCATTTTAAAGCTCCAAAAACTAATATGAATGTGCTGATAGATGATGGCCGCATTATTCAAATTAGTAACAACAACCTCACTAATGATAGCAACGAAAAAGAAAACACATCTTATGATATTAGAATAAATGGCACAGATAAGTTTTTAACGCCAGGCCTTATGGACAGCCACGCACATGTTTCGTCAATTCCAGGTATGGGTTTTGGTGTTGAACCCATGGCAATTAAACACCCTGAAATAGTAAAAGCTTATTTTGGACAACAACCAAAAAGCTTTTTATATTATGGCATTACGCAAATTCTTGACCCTAACCCAGGTGTAAGTTTCAATCATTTTACTTCAGCGCCCATTCATCCTGATTATTTTCGCTGCGAAGTTTTAACATCAAAAAACACCTTCCCGTATGTCGAAAAAACTGATGACCTTTCAAGGTCAATGTTCACTTATTTAGTTGATGAAAATGCTCAGGCAACCGAAAATAATTCAGTAGAAAGTTTAGTTGCCGAAATTGCCAAGTCAGGTGCTTCATGCATCAAGCTTTATTTTGAAGATGGCTACGGTAATGCAAGCCAGTGGCAAACATTTTCAACCAACACACTGGAACGCATTAAGGTATCGGCTGAAAAATCTAATTTACTAATAGTTGCACATGCTAATGCTTTAGACATGCAACAATTAGCAATAGCTGCAGGGGTTGATGTTATCGCCCATGGTATGTGGAATTGGGGCCAATATAATCGTCAACAAAATATCTCTAAAAAAATAGCAAAAACACTTGATGTAATTATCGATAGAAAATTAGGTTATATGCCAACACAGCGAGTAATTTCTGGCTTAGGTGAGGTTATGCTACCAGCTACTGCTAATTCTGTTGAGTTTACTCCCGTAACACCTAAGTCACTTTTAAATTGGTACAAAACGCCAGAAGCTCAATGGTTTAAAGAAGAACTGCGAATAGGTTTTGATGGCATGCCTGATAACTCAATTTCAGATATATTCTTATATGGCCGAGTTGGTAAAGGTAAGAAGGTTATTAAATATCTGCACGATGCTAAGCACCCTATTTTGTTAGCTTCTGACTTCCCAGGCAGCCCGACTTCTGCTAATCAGCCTGGGCTTACAAGCTATCAAGAAATGCAAGCAATGGTTAACGCTGGATTATCACCTGAACAAGTATTAGCGGCTGCAACAATCAATAACGCTAAACAATTCAACATTGATAACGATTACGGCACAGTAGAATTAGGAAAAATCGCAAACCTACTCATACTTAAAAGTAACCCTTTAAATTCAGTTAAAGCATGGAACAGTATCGAAACCATTTTTTTACACGGTAAACCAATAGCTAGAGAAAGCTTAATCGCGAATAAGTAGTTTATAAATCATAAAAGAAATAGTTGGTTTTTTATTACTCATCGCATATTTTAGTTAATCGTAATTGTAAGTTAATAAGTTTTCAATCGATTAATTTATGTATTAACTTTAGTTTAAGTTTTAATTTGTCTAATCAAGTTTAGGAGGAATTATGAATAAAATCATCGGCGTTTTAGCGGTAATTGTTATTGGGTACTTTATAAATTTAAGGTTCGTAGAACTAGCATATTCACTAGGGTTTGCTGAGTTAAAAAAAGAAGCGGTATTAGTTAATACTGAGAAAATGAAAGTTAAGTGCCATTCATACGCACTTGGCTGGTTTGATGAAATTAAATTAGAAAATAAATTTCAAACATGCATTAACGAGCATCAAGCCAATGGATATAAAATTATCGAAAGCTCTAACACATAACGGCTACAACCTTAATAACTGTTAAAACTAATTAAACTACGACTAATTGAGGCATAAACAAGTCTTAATGAAACTAAGGCTTAAACTGAGTTGTTTAACATAGTATTTTTAGTACTAATTTTACAAAAAAATTAACCGTAAGTACCTTGTGAAAAGTTACTTGAATTAAAGACTTAAAACATGAAATTTATCTTATACCTTTTATTTTTAGCCTCAGTATCAGCGTATTCTTATGCAAATACAGAGCAGCTAAAAATCATTAAATTAGCTGATAACGTATATCAACATGTTTCTTATAAAGTAATAGAACCTTGGGGAAAGGTTGCGGCATCTGGTTTAGTTGTTGTCGATGGAAATAATGCTCACATAATTGATACCCCTTGGGGAGAAAAACCAACTAAAGAGTTAATCGATTGGATCCGCACAAAAGGTTTCAGTATTAAAAGCAGTGTAGTTACTCACTTTCACGATGATGCAAGCGGCGGCATGCCATTACTGAATAAAGCTAATATAAAAACATACGCTACAGCTAAGACTAACGCACTACTTCACTTAGAAAATAAAGCACAATCTAGTCATGAAATTCCAAGTAATTCATTTGAGTTAGTTAAAAATACTATCGAGATATTTTACCCTGGCAATGGCCATACAGAAGATAATATTGTGGTATGGCTTGCACAGCATAAAATTTTATTTGGCGGCTGTTTCGTCAAAAGTCTTCATAGTAAAAACTTAGGGAATACGGCGGACGCTTCAATAGAAGTATGGCCAGCCTCAATACAAAATGTTTTAAATAAATACCCTGATATTGAAACCGTTGTTCCAGGACACGGTAAAATAGGCAATGTTAATTTACTTAAATACACGGCTAAGTTGGCTTTAGAAGCAAAAAATTTATAAATTACTCACTCAAGTTAATTAACCGTTAGCTTTATTGAATACATTTCAACGAGCCTGACTCCACAAGCATATATAAGGTAAAAGAGATCTTAATGGCTCATTTAAAGTTTTATTTACTAGGATTGTTTACCTTTCTTTTAAGCGGTTGGGAGCTTTTTGTTGCAATAGTAAGTGGTCAATTTAACATGCTGCATAGTCTATTTTTAAGCTTTGGTTTAATCGGGGCTACTTTGTGCATTTTAGGTAAACTGCCTCACGTGGCTAAATGGTCACTGACTATATTTTACTTTCTGCAACTAGTGTTTATATACTCAGAATCTTTTAGTATGAAATTTGTTGCTGGCTTTGCATTGCCAGTGCACTACTTTTTACGAAACCATAACGGCTTAGAACAAACCATTAGCCACCCAACGGGTTTAGGCTTAAACTTATTTGCTTTGATAATGTTATTGGTTTTGCGTAAAATTTATCAAGATAAAACAGTCACATAAAGCATTCGGGCAATATAAATTACAGTAGCCCATTATTTGGGTGTTCAATATTATAAAAGGAAGTTAAATGAGAATAGCCGTATTAGGGGCAACAGGGATGATTGGACATCATACCGCTATAGCCGTTGTAGCAAGAGGCCATGAGCTGACCATTGTTCACCGTGAGTCTTCAGATATGAGTAAAGTCCAACACTTACCTTATACCTCTGCGATAGCAGATTTATCTGATGAAAAAGCCTTAAGAGAGGCATTTGCAAATGTTGATGCGGTAATTAACTGTGCTGCTCCTTATCCTACAACTCCTATTCCATGGCAAGAGGAAGTTAACAACTCACTTGCCAAAATGGAAAGTTTTTATAAAGCTTGCGAGCAAAAGCATCTTCAAAAAATAGTGTATTTGGGCGCTGCTATTGCGTTAAAAAAACATCCTGAAGGCTTACCAGCGAATGAAACGCTAGAGTACTCAACAGCACCTGCTAATAAAAACCCTTACATTCAAGCTAAATGGGCCATGGATGTGCAAGCAATGAACAAAGCAAAAGCAGGATTACCCGTCGTTATTGGCATTCCTTCAATGACCTTTGGCGAATACGACTATGGCCCTTCTACGGGGCAATTACTGGTTGGCGTAGCGAATCAATCGTTACCGGGTTATGTAAAAGGCGACCGTAATGTAATTTATGCTGGCGACGCCGGCTTAGGCCTTACCCTTGCTTGTGAAAAAGGCGTACCGGGCGCAAGATATTTATTTACTGGCAATAATATCGCTATGGATGATTTAGTGTCGTTAATGGCTAAAGTCAGTAAAGCCCCAATTCTTAAAAGCACACATTTGTGTGTTGCAAAAATTATAGCGAAAATTCAGTACTTTAAATACAAGTATGGCAATGCAGACTTACCTAAAATTAGTGATACGGCCATAGCAGTGATGTCCTCAGGACAATTTTTAGATGGCACTAAAGCACAAAAAGAACTTGGCTTTAAGACCACCCACTCAATAAAAGAAGCCATCCAAAAAGCTCATGATTGGTTTGTTGAAGTTGGGTATATTAAATAAGAAAGCACTAAGTTACATATTTGCGCTAGATCTCATTTCCTCCCAAGTCACGTAATGAGGAAAATAGACAAGTTACCACCTATTCAGTTATTTTTTACAAGGAATTACGACTTAAAATGAAAAACTTAGCCATTCTGCTTTTTATTTTTATAGCATTTTTATCTCTCGCAGAAGAAAGGTATATCTCATATGAGGAGTTAACTCTCGGTATGAAACCAAGTGAGTCATATGTAACTGGAGCTAATAAACTAATAGAGTATGCTTCTTTTAATGAAACTTATGCATGTAAATTTATGGTTAGTTTAACTTACAGCGCACACCTAAAAAAATTGCATGACGTAGCTAAAGAGCACTACAAACAACAAAAAACAAACGGTCAACTTACAGAAACTGAAATCACCAAATTGTTATCTATTTCAGATGAAGAAATGATGTTTAATACTTGTATTGAGATGAATTTGGCCAATGAGGCAACAAATGCTCGTGCTAGTATGGATAATATTAGTAAGGAGCTAGTACAAGAAACTAAGGCATTTTTTAGGTCTAAATTTCCAGACGGAACAGTTAAAACTGTATTAATGAAAAAAGAGAAAAATGTTTGGAAAGTTGCAGCAATTCAATAAAACCATACAAGCTAATTAACAAGAAAAAACAGTTAGCTTTTTCGTTACTCAACATTGTAACAAACAACTTCATACCCGTATGTTGAGACATTTCAACCAACCTGGCCCCGCAGAAACCATGAAAGAGTTGGCAGGGCAAGGATTGACGACTCAGAGCAGTTTTGATGGTGAAATCTATGTACTTAATGGCAAAATTATGCAGAAAAGCTGTGCTTTAATAGCGTCACGCGCCTGTTTACTTAGCAGCAGTGCCACAGGACATTGCTGCTGCGTGATGGATACTTGAGTAAACTTTAATTCAAGTATCCTTCGAGAGCTTAGGGTGCTCAGTTCGTGTCGCCTGTATGTATTACTGTAGGCTCTGTCAGGCGTGTAACTAAAAGCTGCTCGACTTTGAAACCGTCAACGTCTATGGCTTCAAATTTATAACCGTCGAGGATCACATAATCAGTACGTTTTGGTAGACGTTTCAATGTATAGATCAAAAACCCGGCAAGAGTTTCATACTGGTTAGCGTTGGGAAATATATCTATCTCTAGTAACTTCATCAGGTCGACTATGGGCGTTACGCCGTCAACTAACCAAGAGTTGGCATCACGTTCAACAATTTGCTCTTCGCCGTGCATCGTCACTAGGTTACCCATAAAACTACTCATTAAGTCTTTTAACGTCACTAGACCAACGACCATACCATATTCGTTAACCACTATCGCAAAAGGCTGTAGCGCCGTTTTAAACTCGTTAAGCGCTTCTGACAGGGTTAAGGTTTCCGGTAAGTAAAACAGTTCAGTTTGGATCATACTGTCTTTCAAATGAGCGGATTCGCCCTTAAGCAGTTGGCGTAATATTTGTTTCGACTCAACCGAACCTATAACGCGTTCTAAATGACCATCACATACTAAGAAGTTATTATGCGGGTGTTCTAGGATTTTAGCGCTGATGGTTTCGCTGTCATCATTAATGTCAAAATAAACGATAGAATCTCGTGTCGTCATCGCAGTAGGCAGAGTACGCCCTTCAAGTTCGAACACATTACCCAGCAGGTGATATTCCTGTTGTTGCAACGAGCCGTGCTCTGCTCCTGCGTCCATCATGGCGACAATATCTTCGGTAGTAACCACGTCTTCACGTACTGTCGGCACCTTAAAAATACGTAAGATCAGGTTCGTAATGCTGTTAAATAACATCACAAATGGCTTTAACGCGTAGGTGATTGTATTCATCAAACCAACGATTTTTACAGCAACGGCCTCAGGCATGATCATAGCAATGCGTTTCGGCAATAAGTCAGCAAACAAGATAAATAACGATGTAATGGCTAAGAAAGACAGCACGAAGCTAATTTGTTCTGCCAGTGCGCCGGTATACACCAGCGCCACTAATTTAGCGGTATAAGGCGTTAGAGTTTGTTCACCAATAATACCGCCTAAGATAGCGATGGCATTGAGGGCGATTTGGATCATGGCGAAGAAATTTCCGGGCTGCTCTTGCAAGCGAACAACAGCTTTGGCCTTTTCATTGCCTTCATCAGCCATAACTCTTAATTTGATTTTCCGCGCAGCGGCGATGGAAATCTCCGACATAGCAAACAAGGCACCAAATAATATCAATATGGCAATACCTAATAAATCACTCATGTTTTACTCCAATTCACCGAGTTGACTGGGCGCCAACTATCGTCTTACGTTACAAAAAAAGCGAGCAATTATTATTGAATATTAGTTAGACAGCAACAAAATTTATCATAAACAATAAAAAATAAAATTATCAAATAAAAATCAATGCGTTATATGGATATTTAGTTTTATTTTTTTCTAGTTTTGTACAAAATAATGTCATAAAGTGACTATTAAAGGTGCAGGTCTTGGCACTATTCAAACTCTTGCCTGATATTATGGCTCATTAACAATTTATTATGGGTGGCTTAATAAGTTCTTTGAAGCTTGTTTGAATAGCGCTTAGCCACTTTACCAACACATTAAACAGAGCCAATTACCTTTGTGTAACAGGCAAAGCTTGCCTGAAATTCACCAGATGATGAAAAGCAGTAAAAATAGACAACATCCCCCCTTATTTACTTAATGAATAGGCCTACTAAAGCAAAAGTAATCTTCCCTTTCTATGTTTGGTTATTTTACAAAGTTAATATGAGTGGCTTGATAATTGCCAGGAAAGTTGAAACCTCAAACCTCTGTGATACTATAGTGATACATTATTTAAATACTACATAGGGTTTATCATGAGAGTTGAACTGGTTACAACACTTAAACGTCAAGCCACCAAAATACTCGCTGAACTCCACACCTCCAAAGAGCCAGTGTTAATTACTGAGCACGGCCAACCATCGGCTTATTTAGTTGATGTTGAAGATTATGAATTTATGCAACAACGGATGGCAATTCTTGAAGGTGTTGCAAGGGGTGAGCAAGCAATTAGAAATGGTAATACATTATCTAATCAAGAAGTAAAAGAGAAAATGAGCAAATGGCTGAAGTAATATGGACAGCACCCGCTCTTGATGAATTAAACGAGGTTGTTGAATATATTGCTTTAAGTAATATTGCTGCAGCTAAGAAATTAACGCAAAAAATATTTGATAAAATATCTAGGTTAGAAAGTCATCCTGAATCAGGTAAAAAGCCAGTTGAATTAAGTAACTTAAATTACCGTGAGATTAATATTAATCCTTGTCGTATATTCTATAAAATTGATGCCGAAAAAGTTTATATTTTACATGTCATGCGTCAAGAACGAGATCTGCGTAGATTTCTACTACAGAAATAATAAATCGTGGTCTGTCCCCGGCTACTCAGTTCAATGGGTTATTTGATACCAAAAGAGCCAAGAGTCGAATCGCACAGTTCAACAACAAAAAGCTGAGGCTAGCATGACAAAACTTAACATACCTTTCATTGGTTTAGATACTGAATAAATGGGATTAGGGTCTGAGCGACGCCAAAAATATCAGTTAGGGTGGCTGTCCTCGTTAATTCTTTTTTTAGAAAAATGTGCTTAATTAAATCTTTGGTTTAACTACTTTATAAATGATTTACTAATGCTTTTTTAAGCGACTAAAAACCGTTCACTTAGTGAATGTTTTTTTTGCCGCAAGGCATTTTTCTTGAGCGTTTTGTTTTGTTTGGTGTATAAATTTATAACAGCAAGTACCGGCACAAAAAAATGTGCTGGTACTTGCAAAGTTTTACATGATCCAGAACTGAATTACATATATCAAACCACGCCATGAAATATCAATTTTTAACTTGATGGTAAATTTCATTTAGTTGCCCCTTATTTTTAAAAAACATTTAAATAAATAGCTAAACGAAAGTAAATAAATCGAAGATTTTTTCTTGCGAAAATTTCTTGTAAAACTTATAGTGACTTTGTAAGTACAATCACACTTCGTTTAACCCCTAGTGTGCTGATAAAATAGCCCTTGAAAGTGTCGAGCGATTAAGGGTTTTTTTATGCCTGATTATCAGCATTTTCCTTTTCCTTGTATATTTCATAAGCCCCTATATATAGGGGGGTTTTAGGAAACAGATCACAAGATAGTGAGGTTTGCATGACAATGCAAGCGATAAAAAAGAATGTTTTTTAGTTGATTTTTTGAGAGTAAAAGATCTGTTAGTGACAACTAACTTAGTAGTGCTTTTTAATTTTGGTTTTTGTAAAAGGCAACGGTTATTTTTTAATTATTTTAATGAGTTAAATTATTTTTAAGATATTTTTGATGCTTTTATAAACAAAAGGAATATGAAAAATATATACTATAAAAATCAATAAGATATATTTCTGTCTCTTATACACATCTGACGCTGCCG
>OJHG01000197.1_pt1 | contig 38644 bp, 31 predicted proteins | sample 1594761 | NCBI WGS metagenome assembly OJHG01 (sample SAMN05416786, study PRJEB24817) | seawater metagenome | isolation source: Sea water | place: Canada:Atlantic | collected 2013-07 | reverse complement strand
AGTCTATTTTTATTATCTCTTTGATTTTTAATTATAAGTTATGGGGATTCGTCAGGCACAAAGCGCCGTAGACTTTTTACTCTAAACCTTACTGAAACCTATTGTTTTTTACTATTCACATGCTCAAGTAAAAACATGAACACACATAAAAGCGTGGTCAATATCACTCGACCACTGCAGTCATCCTTCAGCGTTGAGTGATAGTAATATATTTGATAAGTGATCTTGCAATGGTAATGCATTTGCATTACCATTGATTGTAAACCTAGCTTTTGGAGATTATTATGGCACAAGCAGCTCTAGTTACTGAATCTACATTAACAGACCGATTTCAAACAACTGTTCCTAGTGTAGTTCGTCAAGCACTCCATTTGAGTAAAAAAGATAAAATCAAATTTGTTATTCAGCCCAATGGTAGCGTTATGCTTTCTCGTGTTGAGCCAATCGAGAGTGATCCTGTTGTTGACTCGTTTTTAGCCTTTGTTGCTAATGATATGCAGAAGCATCCTGAAAATCTTCAACCATTAACAGTAAGCATGCGTGATCGCGTTGAGTTGTTAACTACCGGTGTTGACTTAGATTTAGATGCTCCATTATCAGATGAGGATGAATAACGTTGTCTGATAATACTGCTACTGTCGTTAATGGGTGGACACTTTATACACATCCATTATTTGTTGAGCAATATGAGTTTTTAGAGAAAAAAGTCATAGCGCTCAAGGCAAAAGACTCCGTTAGTTACCTCAAGAAGAATGACACAAAAAGGCTAGCGGCAATTCATAAACTAGCTTATGAAGTTATTCCACAAGATCCAACAAAATCAGACTATCGCCAAGGTAAAACATTGGGTGATAAAAATAAGCACTGGTTCAGAGCTAAGTTTTTTCAGCAATATCGATTGTTTTTTAGATATGATATTCAGTCAAAAGTGATTGTCTATGTTTGGGTAAACGATGATAGCAGCAAGCGAGCTTATGAAAGTAAAACAGATGCTTATAAAGTATTTGCTAAAATGTTAAAGTCAGGAAACCCACCAGATAGTTGGGATGATCTTTTAAAAGCGGTTAAGACAGCAAGGCCCTCCATTAAGAAAATATAGGGAATTTATATCGCTAAGGAATAGTGGATCGTAAAAACAATTATTGAATATGCAGGCACGATACTATGATCCAAAATACCTTCTTCGTGCTCACTATAGACATTAAACCTCCTCGAATATGAAGGCCAATTTTCGCCCATACAGCTATATCAATCATCATACTTCTATAGCACGTCGCACGGCACTTAGTGCCTTAGATTTTTAACCATATCACCTTAAAAACTCATAACCATTTTTGCTCAAAATGGTCTAGCAACAATCAACTTTATTTTGTACTGACCCATTATATGATTATTCCTTTGTAACTTCATTTTGAGCTTAGTTATATGCGCTAATACATAGACGCATACTGTGACTACCAAGCTTTACCTTAACTTCTTCACCAACTTCAGAGAATGCATTAGCAACAGCTCGCCTTGTTAAAGGACGAGGTGTTGAGTTGATGGATTGTTGATTACGGTAGGATTGAAAGAGGAAAACATGATTTGGGTGGTCTAGCTGAATCTGATTAATCAACAGCCGAGCTTTAAGATTTAACTTAATGTTAGCTTGCTTACCGGTCTTGCCTTCTTTAATGATTAGCCTGTCATCGTCAATATCAGTAAACTTGATAGAGAGAAGGTCAGATATACGTAAAGCTAGATTTAAACCGATGTTAAACACTTGGCTCATTTGCTTACTAAAGCGTACTTCTAACAAGTGGCTTATAAGTTTATTGTATCTGGGTTTTTAATTGCATCTACTGTTGCCATGGTCATGTTCCTTTTTTGTCGTGAGACACCTTTATGAGCACTTCAGGCACACTTCTATAGCCAACCCCTTATTCTATAAGGGATGGCAACTACCCATTTCTTCAATTTGGGTAGTTCAGCTTTCTATGCCGTACCGGTGTTTAAATTGTTAAAGTAGCCAGGATTGACTACTTTCGTATTGAATAGCTGACGTAGCGCCAGCATGGTTTATCTAAAGCTGATTTTGGTCTGGTAATTATCCATCGTGCCATAGGATGCTGGGCTGTATGTTTTTGTTTTTATTTGTTGTTAGTCTGTTTTCCATACGTTTTTATTGGCCTGTATTGGAGTTACTGTATTTCTTTGCTTTAATGATAACTGTGTTGTATGTTTTTATATATTATTTTTCTGTACAAATGTGTGTACAGAAACTTTAAAGTTGTGTACAGAAAGAATGAAGCTCTCAGATCCTGTTTTAAAAAAAGTATCATAACAAGATACATGATAAACCTTTCGAGGTTTCTGATCGAGACTCTATTAGTATAAGAGTTTCTGCAAAAGGTAAAATTGCTTGGCAGTTTAGGTTTCGCTTTAACAATAAAACAGAGCGTTTAACACTTGGGCATTACCTCATTTGTCTTTGAGTGATGTATGAAAGTTGGTTCCTAAACTACAAGGGCTTCTGTTTGAAGGTAGTGAGAAAGAATATAGCTGACATAATATTCTCAAAAAATATTATGTCAGAGATAAAATGTAATCTTCAACTTCGAGACTCAAAAAGACTTTTTTTTCTGTAACCATTAAGAGGCTGTGGAAAATTGGGCTTATATACGGAGCTTTCTTTTTTTTTGGTACATGTAGTAACTATTTCTTCGAATCTTCAAAATGTTGCATAATTTTTTTAGAGTCATTGTCGGTCCATAAATATCAGTAAGGTTCATACTTTTCCTCTTTAATTTAATTTGAATTATTTATTTTTCTTGTAGCTATTCTATCAAAAGGATGTTCGTGTCACACAAAGTAGATCAGGGGGCATAATCTGGAGAACACAATTAATAATTCGCAACCTCTTAATCAGCGTCCGTTGGTAATATAGTTTTTTCAAATAAACACTGAATATTATGTTTAAATTTATTCTCTGCTATTAGTTTGGGCGTTTCTTGTGAAAGCATCTCAATCATTGCTTTAGCTGCAGGCGATTGAATCGTTTTTAGACGGGTGATTAAGCAAACATCACGTTTTTCAGTCGGGTTTTCTAATGGAAAAGAAACTAAGTCTGAGTCATCTGGTATCGCTAGAGACGGTAGTACGGTAATCCCTATATTGGCTTTTAACATAGCTATCAATGTTGTGGTATTAGAAGATTCATATTTTGGACTACCAATATATTTTTGCATTTTCAATGCTTGAGTAAGTCCTGAACCAATAAAATCATATCCTTGTAGTTGTTGCCACCCTATAATTGATTTGCTGTTTGCTAATGGGTGAGCTTTATTGCACACCATTACATAGGTATCATTCAAAAAAGGCGAAAATTTAAGTTTCTTGTTAGCATGCCAAACACTGCCAATACCTATATCAACTTCATTTAATTCTATACGACGTTGTACACCTTGAGAGTTATCATCATATAAATGTAGACTGATATTAGGGTATTTGATTGTGAAAGCTTTAATCACTTTAGGTAATATATTGGTTGCTATTGAGGCAACAGCCGCAATACTCACATGACCACTACGACATTCTGATACGTCTACCATATCAGTAATCGCTATGTCGAAATCTAATACTAACCTATTGGCAATAGGTAAAAAATTATGTCCGTCTTTTGTTAACTTCACACTTCGAGTTGTTCGTTCAAAAAGCTCTAAATTGAGGTAGGCTTCTAATTGTTTTATCGATAAAGTGACCGCAGGTTGCGAACGTGAAAGTTTCTCAGCTGCTCGGTTGAAGCTGCCGTCTTGTGCGACAACAATAAATGTTTTTAAATGGTTCAAGGTAATATTATGGTATTTCATAGTGAAACCTTTATTTCTTTATAAGTTATCGGCATAAATACCCTTCTATAGCCATTTTACTTCCAATGTCTTTGCATCTAAGGCTTTATTCCATCAATTTAAGTTATACCTTAAATACAATTTGTATCTGTTTAAAGAATTATTTTTTGATGATGCTAGAAACATATACTGATTTATAGAATCATATGAGGATATATTAACTTACCTAATTAATCTATAGGATTATTTGATTTGATTTATTAAACTAATTACGGTGAAATCTAGAGAATATGAATTTATACCTTTTCAATACATGAGTGGAGCAGTTTTAATTTTCATCAATCACTTGTGTATTAAACAACGATATATGTATATCAAATACAAAGACATTTAATTAATTATTACCGACGGATTTTATAATATGAAAGATACAAAACACGCAAATTTTATTAACGGTGAATGGGTAGATGGTCAAACTTATAGTACCAATACCAGTCCTTCTGATTTAGACGACGTTATTGGCCTATATGCCCGAGGCAGTGTTCAAGAATGTGAACAAGCATTAACGGCGGCAAAAGAAGCTTCATCAGTGTGGGCAGAATCTGCGCTTGAAGAACGTAAAAGAGTATTAGATATGATCGGTGCTGAATTAATTGAGCGCAGTGCTGAAATAGGCACAATACTCGCTAGAGAAGAGGGGAAAACTATTGCTGAAGGTACTGGTGAGGTTTATCGTTCAGGGCAATTTTTTCAATATTATGCAGCGGAAACATTACGTCAAATGGGTGAAGTAGCAGCTTCTGTTCGCCCCGGTATTGACGTTGAAGTACGCCGTGAACCTTTAGGTGTTATTGGTATTATTACCCCTTGGAATTTCCCTATGGCAGTAGCAGCATGGAAAATAGCTCCAGCGCTTGCCTTTGGTAATACCGTAGTATTAAAGCCAGCGGAGCTTGTTCCTGCCAGTGCTTGGATATTAACCGAAATTATTAGTCGCTGTGGTTTACCAAAAGGTGTCTTTAATTTGGTGATGGGTTCAGGTCGTGAAGTGGGTGAGGCAATGAGCACTTCTAAGGATATTGATGCCGTTACTTTTACTGGCTCTGTAGCTGTTGGTCGCCGTATAGCAAGTAACGTGATACAAAATATGGCAAAAGTTCAGTTAGAAATGGGCAGTAAAAATGCTTTAGTTGTTTTAAACGATGCCGACTTAGATGTAGCAGTTCAATGTGCTATTAATGGTGCTTTTTTCGGTACAGGTCAAAAATGTACAGCTTCTTCTCGTTTAATTGTGGAAGCAGGTGTGTATAACCAATTCATTGATATGATGAGCGTTGAAATGAAAAAGTTAAAAGTTGGCAACCCATTGGCAGAAGGAATACAAATTGGTTCAGTGGTAGACGAGAAGCAATATAAGCAAGTTCTAGAATACATTGAGTTGGCTAAATCAGAAGGAGCTACATTGGTTGAAGGTGGTGAAGCGTTAGATCTAATTCCTAAGGGATATTATATTGCGCCGACATTATTCAAAGATACCACTAACGAGATGAAAGTTAATCGTGAAGAAATATTTGGCCCCGTTGCTTGTGTGATAAAGGCTGATGATTATGATCATGCGTTAGCCATGTCAAATGATTCAGAGTTTGGCCTAACCTCAGGCATTGTCACACAATCTTTAGCACGTTCAGCACATTTTAAACGTTATTCTAAATCGGGTTGTGTGATGGTGAACTTACCAACAGCCGGAACTGATTATCATGTGCCATTTGGCGGTAGAAAGTCTTCTAGTTACGGCTCTCGTGAACAAGGTAAATATGCCGAAGAGTTTTATACGGTTGTGAAAACAAATTACAGTAAACCTTATTAATTCTAGCGATATAAGAGAGAGATAATGCAAGATAACAATGTAGTTATTGATGGTCTTCAGTATATAAACTGGAATAAAAAAACCTTCGAAAAAACTCGCAATAGCGGTATTAATGCAGTGCATGTAACCATTGCTTATTGGGAAAACTTTAGCGAAGTTATTGATAACATTAATCAATGGCATCAATATTTCCAACAATATGATGATTTAATTATGCATGCGAAAACGGCCGAAGATATTTTGGAAGCAAAACGCCAAAATAAAGTGGGTATTGTTTTTGGTTTTCAAAATTGCTCACCTATTGAAGACAATATCGCCAATATTGAGACATTGCACAAGCTGGGCGTAAGAATTATGCAATTGTCCTACAATAATCAAAGCTTGTTAGCTACTGGTTGTTATGAAAATAACGATTCTGGTATTACACGCTTTGGTCGGCAGGCAATTAAAGAGATGAACCGTGTCGGTATGGTCATCGATATGTCGCATTCTGCTGAGCAATCAACATTAGAAGCCATAGAATTATCTGAACGACCTATTACCATTACTCATGCTAACCCAACGTTTTTTCATGAAGCACTGCGTAATAAATCTGATACGGTTATTAAGGCATTAGGTGACTCAGGCGGCGTGTTAGGCTTTAGTATGTATCCATTTCATTTAAAGCATGGTTCCAAGTGTACTCTCGACGAATTTTGCAGAATGATTGCCAAAACGGCTGACATGATGAGTATTGATCAAGTCGCTATCGGCTCTGATTTATGCGAAAACTGGGATTATGACAAACTGGAATGGATGCGTAGCGGTCGATGGACCTTTTCAGCCGATTTTGGTGAAGGCTCTGCCACCAATAAAGAATGGCCAACACAACCTTCTTGGTTTAAAGGCGCCGAAGATTTCATGAATATTGCCAAGGGTTTGAGAAATGTAGGCTTTAATGATGTTGACGTCAATAAAGTCATGGGAGGAAATTGGTTGAACTTTTTTGATTCCTCATTTGGAACGGTTAAGTAATCTATATAATTTAAATAGATAAAAGAGTTCGTATGATTTTAGGCTAAATCATTTTAATAAAAATATTGAGTGCTATTGTTATGAGTAAATCAAAAGTTGAAACAATTAAACAACCTTTTTCAATCAAAAATTTAATCTCAAATACGGGTTTATTACAAGTTGATTGGTTGACACTTGTATTGAGTGGCGGTTTTTTAATGTTGTTTGTTATTGTCGCATTTTTTAGTCTCGATACTTTATCTAAATATGTTCAAATTGGTTTTGTATGGTCTGCACAATATTTTGGTGCTTATTGGCAGCTATTATTGTTAGCTACCTTTCTTATTGGTCTATTCATGGCTTTTTCACCTTATGGCGCAGCTCGATTGGGCGGTACTGATAAATCTGAAATGAGTCTATTTAAGTGGCTAAGCATGATTATGTGTACATTATTAGCCGGTGGAGGTGTTTTTTTTGCAGCAGCTGAGCCTTTAGCACACTATACCTCTATGCCGCCGTTATTTGATAAAGGTACTGATCCTGTTCATGTTGCATTAGCTCAATCTTTTTTACATTGGGGCTTTTTAGCATGGGCTATTTTAGGCAGTTTGACCACAACAGTGTTGATGTACTTACACTACGAAAAGGGCTTGCCGCTTCGACCGCGTACATTACTTTATCCTGTATTTGGAGAAAAAGTTATACATGGCTGGATAGGCTCTGTGGTTGATGCTTGTTGCGTTATTTCCGTTGTGGCAGGTACCATTGGTCCGATTGGCTTTACCGGTTTACAAGTAGGATACGGTTTATCTGAATTATTAGGTACAGTAAATGATTATAGTATGCATTTTATTATCATTTTAAGTTTAGTTGGTATTGCCACTATTTCGGCTGTGACAGGCATCAACAAAGGTATTCAACTGTTAAGTAAACTCAATATTTTAATTGCACTTTCTTTAATGGTGTTCATTTTTTGTTTTGGACCGACTTCATTTATTCTCGATAGTTATATTCAAGCTTCCATTTTGCATGTAAAAGAATTTTTCCCTATGTCGCTTTATCGTGAAGATAGCCAGTGGTTGAATTCGTGGACGTTATTTTTTTGGGGTTGGTTTCTTGGTTATGGTCCGCTTATGGCCATGTTTATCAGTAAAATTTCAAAAGGGCGAACTATCAAACAAATAGTCGTTTGTGTGTCAGTGTTAGCTCCTATTGTTACTACTTTTTGGTTTACCATTGTAGGTGGTTCAGGCTTATTTTTTGAGGTTACAAACCCAGGCAGTATTGCAGAGTCTTTTAGTGGCTTTAATATGCCAGCGGCATTGTTAGCCATCACACAACAATTCCCCATGGGCTTATTTATCTCAATATTGTTTTTAATACTAACTACGCTTTTTGTTATTACCACCACCGATTCCATGACCTACACAATTTCTATGGTGATGGTGGGTAATGATGATCCCCCTACTATATTACGTGCTTTTTGGTGTGTAATAATGGGGTTGGTTGCAGTGGTTCTAGTGTCTATTGGAGCGGGTGGTATCTCTGCATTACAGTCTTTCATCGTGATAACTGCAGTACCCGTATCTTTTATTTTATTACCGTCATTATGGAATGCACCCATGATGGCGAAAAGATTAGCTCAACAGCAAGGTCTTTTGTCGAAATAAAAAAACAAGCGTTAGTGTTATAGTTAAAATATTAACTAAATCAATAGTATGAGTTGAAGTAAAATTGGAAATATGAGAAATATGAGAAATAATTATGAATAGTTTAAATAAAGTCATCAACACTACATTGCCAATGCGCCCACCAGAAAAAGTTATGGGGTTGACAAGGCTGGGCAGTATGCATCAATCTCGATTAAGCTTTATGCGTACACTCATTCGGAGAATTTTCCGTGAAAAATGGTCAATTATTCCTACCATATTCGATTTAGATGAACAAGGTTACGGTACGGTGGTTTATACCATTAAAGCAAAACATCACACCTATAGCTTTGTTTTATTTTCTGATTATTTAGATGACGATGAGCGTAATGATCGGGTAATAGCCGAGAAATGGGATCTCACTATGACCTTGTGTATTGGTGAAGTGAATGATCAGCAAATTGCGCAAATGAAAGAAAATGTCCCTAAGCAAGAAGCGGGTCGCGTTAATGCTAATATGATTGTGCTTGCAAGAGGCAATAAAAGTTCACGTAACTTTAATTATGTTGTTAATACTCTTGCTGCAGGTCAGCAACCTTCAATGGATAAATTGGCCAATGTTGGTTATTTATATCGTACCACCGCTGTTTATGGTAGTGGCAAATTTGGTATGGCAGATTGGGCGAAAGTAGAAAGTCAGTGTCCTGATTTTGCTCGTCCTTTTTCAGCAGAAATGTTTACTTGTTATATACTGCGACAATTTAGTTTAGATCAAGCTGAACGATTAGCTAAAATTAAATCTCCTGAAACAGCGGTACCTTTAGCTGATCATATTAAAAGATATATAGGTATTGGAAATTCAACCGGGTTAGGTATGGCGCCTTATTTAATTCGACATCCTAAGTTACTCAGCCAATGGGTGTTAGCGCGCGAAATTGCATTATCTCAAGTGGTAAATCAAGGCGAGGTTAACCAGCAAAAGCTCAATCAACTTGATAATATTATTAGCAAAGTGCTACAGCATATTAGCGAAACTAATATTCCAGATGAAATCCAACAACAACGTAATAAAAGTTTATATTTAGAACTTGAGCACGTTCAACGCTGGCTGTTAAACAATGAAAATAGTCTTACGGATTGGCAATCGTTAATAAATTTTGTGGAAACCAACAGCAGTATGGAAACACAAGAAATGCTTAATTCGCTGTTATTGGAGCTTTACCCTGAGTTAGTTGATGATTTGGAAGAAGAATTAGTTGTTGATGAGTGTTATCAAGTTCAACCTGAAATGTCGTTATCTGAATTAAAGCAAATAATTGAAAACAAGTATGCGTGGGCATTATCTATTGATTTTAATCAACCCGAATCGGAGTATTTCTTTTGGTATCGTTCAGAAGAGAAAATGGAACCGCGTTTAGGCCAACGTTCTGTTGATTCTGGAGAGGACAAAGAAATGCCATTAACTATAGCGCGTTTAGTTCGCCATTGTTACGACCGAATTTGTACCGATATCGAGCAACACTCTACAGATGATTTAGTAGCTTATTTCTTACTTAGACATGCTGATATGAATGGTATTGTTAAGCGTATTCAAACCATGTCAAAAGATTATTATGGTGATATTCAAGGTAATTTAGCCGATAAAAACATGCTGCCCTTAGATCTACTAAGATGCAAACTATCATTTTTTGGTGTCAGTAAATTTGATCCAAAATCAAAATTATGGGTACGTAATACCATGTTTCAAGGGGCACCAATATTGTCAGATATAGATAAGCCATTTGCAGATGATTGGTACTTCCCTATTACAACGGAGCAATAGTCATGAAAACCTCAAAAAATGAATTAACTGCATTATTTAAACAAGCCTTTGAAGGCGTGGGTTATGATCTTGGTGGTTATGAGAACGCTGCCGACATGATTATTTGGGCGCAAATGCATGGTTTGGATAGCTTTGATGTAATACGCAAAAATATACCAGATTATGAGCAACGTAAAAATTCTTTGCGTGAGCAGCCTGAACAACTTACCTCTGATAGTAACGAAAACGTAGTTATTGATGCAAAAAATAATAGCAGTATTGTGGCTGCAGTGATGGCTTTTGATATTGCTTATGTCGAAGCGATTAAAAACTCTATTGCTAAAGTAACTGTTTTAAATTGTTATGATCGAAAGCTGATCATAAAAAAAGTGGTTGATTGTGCAAAAAGAGGTGTAGTTTGTTTAGCCTATTGGCATGATGGCGAAACTTTACATGTAGTCACTTCAAATACAGACGATAGTTGCCCTGAGTATACTCAATACTCAATGACAGCTTTGGCTGACGAAGATTATTTACATGAAAAACATCAGCAAACTCTATTTGTTGTTTGCGCGAGCGATATTGCTAGTCTGCAACAATACATAAGCAAGAATTTGTCTGATCTAAAAGGAAATCAAACAAAGGTTATATCGCCAACTATGATGAAATCTAGCTATATGTCAACATTAACTAATGGTATAGAGATTGATCCTCGATTTTGGCAAGAACTAGCTGTATTAGGTAATCAAGTCTTGGTTGAATCTACAGAACAATCCAGAATGGGAGCAGGGGCTTAATAAGTATATCGGCAGTTTTACAACTCTTTAACAGAGTAACAAAACTGCCTATTTATTTTTCTTTCTTCGTTGTGCCTACCGGGCTACTTTCTTTTTGCTAAAGATCCTAATGCTGCTTTTAAAGGATCTAAATATGGTTCAAAGTTTTTCCATTGTGCTAAACCACTTTTAAAAATCGGTTGTCGTACTTGCTCTGAGCTTGGGGTTTTGACAGCTCGAACAGTCTTATGAAAACTCAAACAAGCATCTTCAAAGGGTAAACCACAAAATTCTAAAATACGCTTTACTTGAGTCTCTAAATCAGCCACTACGTCTTCATATTGCACACGTAGCACCTTGTTTGGTAGTACTTCATCCCAGTGTGTCATTAATTCGGTATAGCCTTTATAATAGCGTCCTATTTCTTCCTGACCGTAGGTAAATTCCTGACCTTCAGCAAATAGCTGTTTAAAACCACTAAAACAACATGCCATAGGGTGACGGCGTGCATCAATAATTTTAGCATTGGGTAGTATCAAATGAATTAGACCAATGTGCCGGAAATTATTTGGCATTTTATCGATGAAAAACGGTGCATTCTGCCGATAAACCTGTGTGCCATTAATATATTCATCGCCAAGTTCAGTAAGTAACTCTGGGGTGAGATCATGTAAATTGCCAGGATAAGCTTGTTCCTCATCAACTCTTCTTCGACCATTGAGTTTATGTACCAGTGATGCAATATTGGGTAGTTCCATGGTGCCGTCGACTTGAGAGTGCGATGAAAGTATTTGTTCAAGTAATGTAGAACCTGCTCGTGGTAAACCGATAATAAAAATAGGATCTGCGGCGGTATTTCCATAGCCTTTATTTTTTTCAAATAACTCGGTTGTACAACTATCCTTTTGCGCTTGAAATTCTTTGTCAATATTTTCAGCCTTATAATGACACTCTTGCTTTTTCAAAGCATTACCAAGCTGGTAGTATTCCATAGATGTGGCATGATCTTTTCTGTCTTCATAAGCCTTTCCGAGGGCAAAACAAAAGTGAAAACGGTCAACGAGTGTTGTACGCTCATCAGACTGTCTTTGTTTCATCATTTGAATCTCTTTATCACTAAATTGATAAGTTTTTAGGTTAGCTAAACTCCAAAAAGCATCGCCAAAGTCTGGCTTAGCTTGATAGGCTTTTTGGTAGGCTATAATCGCCTCATCAACTTTGGCAATTGCTTTTAACGCATGTGCTTGCATTAACAATATATTGGGATTATCAGGCGCTTGCTCTAATACTTTATTATAAATGACTAATGCTGCTTCTATATCGCCTGAGCCTACATGACAGTTAGCTAGTATCATGTTAATAGCTATATTATCAGGCTCATCATTATGTAATTTTTGTGCTTGTTTAAGGCTTTCTTTAAATTTTTGTCGTTTATACAATACATCGGCATAATTAAAGCGTGCGGTTTTATTTTCTGGTTCAAATTTGACACAGCTTTCCAGTAAAAATTCGGCATCGTCTAGTACTTGCATTTTCATACCGATTTTTGCTAATAATTGCATGGCTTCAACATGATGTGGTGTTTTTTGTAAAAAACTACGACATAACTGTTCTGCTTTATATAGTTTATTTTCATGAAGCATGCTACTGACACTTAATAGCTCCATTGGTAATGCTGACAAATATTTAATTTGCGTATTCATATCTTGCATAGCAGTAACATTGCCTTGTTGCTGATATAACGTAGATAAAGCCTGCCAGCTAGCAAGCAGAGCTGGATTTCTCATGACTGCTTGATGATACGCCTCTATCGCAAGAGCAACAGTGCCATGCTGACGGTGGACATGACCTTCTTCTTGATAAGCGCGACCATAATGAGGGTCTAACAATTTAAGTTTATTGAGGGTTTGTAATGCTTGTTGATATTTTTGGAGATAGCGTTGGCAAACCGAGAGAATGTAGAGACCTTCAAAGTTGTCCTGTTCTTGTTTTAAAAGCGATGAAATAGTGCTTTCAGCTTCCGCTATTTTTTGTTTTTGCATGAGCATTTTAGCTTGCCCAATAATATCAGCAGCTTGATCTTTTTGACTTTTTTCATCTGTAATCATAACTATCTCGTATAGTATTTTTCTTATTGAAATACGTTGTTTTATAACTATTATTAAAAGTGATTTTCACATAAGAAAAAGGCGAACTCAATAGTTCGCCTTTTATCTAACAACGGTATCTAACTTCTATTCAAAGTCATATGAAATACGTAAACCAATGGTGCGAGGACGGTTGGTTGTAATACGTGGTACATCATCCTGTGAATTGTAGTGTAAGTTAGCTCGTTCATCTGAAGCATTATCGATAAATAATTCAACTCCCCAGCTATCTTTACTAATACCAGTAGATAGGTTCCAAACGGTATACGATTTTTGAGGAAGCGCATCGTCTAATAATAAGGCACTTATCGTGTCATCAGCATATACAACACCTGCTTGCCAGAAACCATCATATTTTCCCCACTCAAAATCTTTACGTAAACGCAATGAGAATTGATATTCAGGCGTTAATGGTAAAGGACTACCTAATGGTGGAAGTTGGTCTGCAAAAATTGACGAACCAATGGCTGTGACTTCAGTATCATTATATGAAAATGCACCAAATAAGATCATTTCATTAGTGATCACATAAGCAAGATCAGTTTCAATACCGAAAATTTCAGCATCTAATGAATTATCTAAGAATGTGGTAATAGTTAAGTTGGTTGGGTCAAAACGAGCAACTTGAATATCACTCCAATCAACAGAGTAAATAGTACCGTTCCAACGTAAGTTGCCATCTAATAAATCTGTTTTCCAACCAAATTCTAAATTCTCAACTCTATCGGTACCAAAACCTTCTGGTATAGTGCCAAACTCAGCTTTATTTGCTGACTCACCGCCTGCACGGTTTACACCCGGTGGACGGAAACCTTCTGAGTATGTTGAATAAAGAAGGATATTATCACTGACTTTATAACTAACATTAAATTTAGTGATAACATCATCAGTTTTAATTGCGGGGGCATTAACGTCTAAGTTACGGCCTGGGCCTGAAAAACCGCCACCTGCCCAACCATCTAGATCCACCTCTATTTCATATGCACGTAAGCCAAGGGTTGCTGTTAACTTGTCATTTATGTCGTAACTTACTTCAGCAAAAATAGCCACTTGCTCTTCAGTTCGAGTAATGTCATTAATGAACCCTTCACCTGGAGTGCGAGCTGTTGGGTCATTTAGTGTAATCGCGCTATTATCGCCACCTGATTGAGTTAATGGATCTCTGATTAAATGACCATATTGTGGGTTGCCACCAAAGTATGCGTCTGCGGTACCTAAGTATAAAAAGGTGCCATCTGATTTGGTCTCTTGTTTGTCAAAGAAAATACCTGCTGTTAAACGTAAGTCATTATCAGCATCGGTATTGAGGCGGAATTCATGTGTTTGGCGAGTACTTTCAATTTCATTAGTAAAAGCTTTTACTGGGCTATAACATGATGTGGCAACATAAGAGGCATTATAATTACAAGTGTATGTACCAACATAACTACCCACATTGTTATAACCCGTATAATCGATGCCTTGAGATACTTCTCTATCAACAAAACCACCTGTATAAATCAAATCAAGATTACTCAAACGACCTTCAACAGTCCAGGTGGTTAAACCTAATTTATCTGTTAGCTCATCTTTGAAATAACGTTGAACTTCTAAATCACCAACCGCTGGATCATAGTCAAAAACACCATCAACACTTAAGTCTTGCGCGGTATGTTGAAGTAATATATTCCAATCATCATTTATTTCATGCTTTATACCAAAACGAAAGCCTTGGTATCTGGCATCATTAAAGTTTTCTTCAACTAGCTCTCTGTTATCTGCGGTTTCAATCGCTATACTACCGTCTTCAGGAATGTAGACGCCATAAGGAGCTCTATTTTTATTAGACAAGGCAGGATCAACTGTTGTAGTGCCATAGACATTATCAATATACCCACCTTGATTATCATTATAGGCTGCTACACGAACAGCTGTGCTATCGTTTACAGGAAAGTTAGCATAAACTTCAACAGAATTGCTCATATCCCCACTTTTGGTCGTAGATACGCTCATGTCAAAACCAGCAGACAGCACGCCAATTTCAGGTTTGTTGGTAATAATACGTACCGTACCTGCTTCAGAACTTGCTCCGAATAGTGTGCCTTGTGGACCTGCTAGTACCTCAATTCGTTCAACGTCAGTAATATATACATCGAGATTACGTCCACCAGCAGAAACAGGTTGCTCATCTACGTATAATGCAACAGTCGGCGCACTACCTTGAGCTTCTGCTACAGAAATTGTACTAGCATCTGAAGCCATACCTCGAATGTATATTTCATTTTGACCTGGTCCACGCCCACCTTTAGAAACATTAGGTAGATATTTAACGTAATCGTCAAAACTGGTAACATTTAATTGTTCAAGTGCTTCACCGTTTAACGCGGTAACAGCAACAGGAACTTCTTGTATGTTTTGAGCTCTTTTCGTTGAAGTTACAACAATTTTTTCAATTTCAGCAGCATTTGCTACACCACCACTTATTAATGCTGCAGTAATCGCTGCACTTAAAATACTTTGTTTATACATAATTTCCCCCAAGTTTCCTAGTTCACGCTTATGGTTGACAATATTAATTCTGTCTTAGTATTAACTTCATTTAGATTGATTAGCTTTAATATTTGTTCATTCATTAGCCTAGATTTTCTATTTCAAGTGTTAGCCTAGTTATGACAAATAACAAAATAGATCAAATTAATTATAATTTATTAACTTTCACATAATCATTGATGCCTGAGAAATATTCAAATAAAAAGATCGTATACATTAATAAGCAAATATTATTAATGGCTTTTAATTATTAAAATCTTTTATTCAACAAATTATAGCTATTTGGTAGGAGTGAAAAATCTTACATTTTACTTTTTAGGAGGGGGATTCACCGTGAGGTAATAACAATAATTTTTCAAGCCTATGTAGATCAATCAGGAATCATTAACAATTTGATCAAAAACGTCATTTCAGTGGTGTTTTAGGCGGGAATCCAAACAAAAATAACTGGATCTTGGACAAGAAACTTCTAGGATGATGACTATCAGTAAACACCTGAAACACCTGAAACAACTGCATTGGCATGTGATTTTTTTAGCAGTTATCAGGAAAAATTGTAATTGATAAGTCAGCATGTAGCTTGATAATTTAATCAAGCTACACTGTTTACCCAAGCTGAAATTCTGTATCTTGAAGTGTTATGGCTAGATAATGTTAGTTTTATTTACGCTTTTGCATAATTATTAATTTTATCTAATAATTCTTGTGCGACCATCACACCTTCATTAGTGATACGTTGGCGATTTACTTTGCCTTTAGAGCCTGGCAAGTGAGCGCCCTCCTGATCTGAAATGGCAGAAGATAATGCTTTAATTCTTTCAAAAAATATTTCACCTGAAAATGCTCCAGGATCAAAAGCAATAAAGCATTGACCTGTGCTTGGTGGCCCACCTTTTGTGCCTGAAAATGGACTTGCATCTTTACTTAGAACTGCTCCTGATAAACACGAAGCCAATATTTCTACTAATAAACCAATGCCAAATCCTTTGTAATCACCTGACGGAGCCATTGAGCCTTTTAAAGCAAGGTTAGGATCTGTAGTTGGTTGGCCGTGTTCATCAAGCGCCCAATGAGCAGGTATACTTTTTCCTGTACGCGATCTAAGCATAATTTCCGACTTTGCAACAACACTAGCCGATTGATCGATAAGAATTTCGGCACCACCTTTTCCATCTGGAACTGCAATTGAAATAGGGTTAGTACCAACAACGGGTTTGCTAGCACCAAATGGAGCTATTGAAGCGGGTGCGTGCGTTAAACACAAACCCACTAAGCCTTCTTTAGCTAATTTTTGTGCATGATGACCTAATACACCACAATTATAAGAGTTATATAATGTCATTGCTGCAATACCGTTTGTACGAGCAGCTGCTGTAAAAGCATCCCAACCTGCATCAATGGCTGGGTGAGCAAAACCTGATTTTGCATCTACGCAAATTGCACCTGGTCTAGTGCAATTTACTTCTGGCTGTGCTTGGCCATCAACTTTACCACAGGTAATATGCTCAGCATAAATCGGAACATACATTAAACCGTGGCTACGTATTCCATCGCTCTCTGCAAGCACAGTTGATCTAGCTACAGATGCAGCATTACTTGATGATGCACCTGCTCCTTCAAGCGCTGCTTGTGTTATTTCTTGAACATCTTTTAAGCTAATATTTATCTCTGACATTATATGTTTTCCTCATTAAATGTTAATTAATTAACCTGATGAGCAGGCTAAACATTTTTTCTCAATGAATTTATTCATTGTAATTCAATGTCGTTTGCATTGATTATGCACCAATAGTGAATTATTTTATTTATATATGATTAAATAAGAGAAATGAATAATAGGTAGAGTTGATTTGAAAGTCCATTAGAAATTATTAATAATATTAAACTGGTAATTATTGAATTTTCTCAATCATGATAGTTTTATTATTACTTATTTTGGGGCTTGATAACCCAATTCTCTGGAAATTTTAGTCGCTGTTTTCATTAGTTGTTCCATAATAGCGTGGTTGATTTCTTTGTCTTTCATTATTAAGTCGGGGCCTGAAGCATTAATTGCAGCAACAACTTCGCCAGCATAGTTTAAAAGAGGCACAGCAATAGCAGTAGCATTATCAGAGCGGCTGATCGAATACCCTTGTTTTCTCTCGATTTGAATTAGTTCAGCTAGTTCCAATAGGTTTTGAGGATGTGGTCGAGGATGATTATCGAGTTGTCTTCCAATATACAACTGACTAAGCTCCTCTGGCTTTTTTTGGTTTAATAAAGCACGACCTAAAGCATTAGAGTGACTTGGTAGCCGAGTGCCTATAGGAACATTAACAGACAAACGTTGTGAAGCTAATGCACGGTATATATATATAGTTTCCCAACCATCGAGAATAGCTAAATGACAAGATACCGAGGTCGCGTCACGTAATTGTTGTAAATGACTTGCTGCAACATCAACTAAATCACGGCTTGCCAAGTAAGAAAAACCATTAGAAATCACCTGTGGTCCCAATTCATAGGTATTTCGTGCCACTTTACTTAAATATTTCATATCGATCAGCGTTTGAATAATTCGATAAATAGAAGAAGGACTTACCTGTAGTGTTTCTGCAAAGTCTTGTGTACAGAGGACTCGTTTATTTGTTCTAAACATCTCAATAATTAATAAACCTCTAGATAAAGCAGGTACAGTATAATTTGAATCTGTAGAAGTAGTCATAATAACCATATTTAAATATTAAATTCATATATGAATATATTACCTGCATTACCACAATAAAAGCAATTATTATCTTGCAATAATAAAAAAATATTCATATATTGAATTTAATCCTATTGCAGGCACTAAGTAATAGTCTTTTATATTCATATATGAATAAAACAATCTATATATAAATTTATTAAATATTAAAATGAAAAATAAGGTGATTAATCATGGAACCGCTAAAGTCTCAATCAACTGAGCTTGTACTTAAAGTAACCTGTAATGCTACAGGAGGTATTGTAGCGGCTGCAACGTCCTATTTATGGGCTAATGGTTGTTATATTTCTGAATTAAACCAATATGATGATGAAAGTAATGGACGATTTTTTATGCGATTGGTTTGCAGAGTAAATTCGAAAGGCTTTGATATTGCTAGCTTTAAAGAAGGCTTTGTTGACATTGCAAAAGAATTCGATATGGAATGGGATCTTTATGACTGTTCAGTGCCTAAACGCGTTTTGATCATGGTGAGTAAATCCGATCATTGCTTAGCCAACTTGCTTTACCGTTTTCATAAAGGCGAATTACCGATTGAGATTACTGCTATCGTGTCAAATCACAAAGATTTAAGACCTATGGCTGAGCGAGAAGGTATTCGTTTTGTTCACTTACCTATTACCAAAGAAAATAAAAGAGAACAAGAATTAGCCTTACTTGATTTAGTGAAAGAAAGTAATACAGAGTTAGTTGTTCTTGCTCGTTATATGCAAATATTATCAGATAATTTATGTAAAGAATTATCTGGAAACGCGATTAATATTCATCATTCATTTTTACCTGGTTTTAAAGGTGCTAAACCTTATCATCAAGCCTTTGAACGTGGCGTGAAACTTATTGGTGCAACGGCACACTATGTTACATCAGACTTAGATGAGGGGCCTATTATTGAGCAGGCAGTGCAACCTGTTGACCATACTTATGGTGCTGATAAATTAGTCTCTGTTGGTCGAGATACCGAAACCATTGCATTGGCTAGAGCGGTTAGATTGCATTGCGAAAATCGCGTGTTTTTGTATGGTAATAAAACTCTGACTTTTAAATAAGTGAGTTGAGGATCTGAATATGGCAAAAATAATTGATGGTAAAAAAATATCTCAAGACATTATTGAATCGTTAGCGATTGAAGTGCAGCAGCTTAGTAAACGTTATAATGTTTTGCCTGGGCTGGCTGTTGTTTTAGTGGGAGAAGATCCTGCTAGCGAAGTATACGTTCGTAACAAAATTAAACGTGCTACTGAAGTAGGTATTGATTCAACTAAACAACTATTGCCAAAAAACACGACGCAAGAATATCTTCTTGAAACCATTGATAAGTTAAATAATGACCCGACCGTTCATGGTATCTTAGTGCAATTGCCATTGCCTGATCATATTGATGAAAAGGTCGTTATTGAAGCTATTCGACCCGATAAAGACGTTGATGGTTTTCACCCAATGAACGTTGGCGCTTTAGTCACGGGAACTGCAGTTCTTAAACCTTGTACGCCCTACGGCTGCATGCTTTTATTGCAAAATATACATGCTGATTTAAATGGAAAGCTTGCCGTTGTCGTTGGTCGTTCAAATATCGTTGGTAAACCTATGGCCTCATTACTATTACAAGCTAATTGTTCTGTAATGACCGTGCATTCACGTAGTAAAAATATTGAACAGCTTTGTGCTCAGGCAGATATTATAATTGCCGCTGTTGGTCGACCAAAAATAATCAAGTCTCATTGGATAAAACAAGGTGCTACTGTTATCGATGTAGGCATCAATGTAGTTAACATGGATGGCAAACGTAAATTGGTGGGCGATGTTGATTTTAATGATGTTGAGCCAGTAGTCAATGCCATTACTCCTGTGCCAGGCGGTGTAGGTCCAATGACTATTGCTTGTCTTATGAAAAACACTATAACAGCAGCACGTCATCAGGTTGCTAACACATGAAAATTTATTTTACCTCTTACGCAGTAAACGTATTACTATTTTACGTTTTGTTGAGCCAATTAATCCTATCTTTTTGGGAGCAAAACTAATGCCTTTTTCATTATTAAAATACGGTCTAAATAATGACTATCCATTCGAAAAAGATGCCGATTTACCGACACCAACCGAATTAAAATCCAGTTATGATGTGATCATTATCGGTGGTGGTGGTCATGGTGTCGCTATTGCGTACTACTTAGCAAAATATCACGGTATTACTAATGTCGCGATATTAGAAAAAAGTTATTTAGGCGGAGGTAATACCGCAAGAAATACTGCAGTTATTCGTTCTAACTATATGACGCCAGAAGGTGTTAAGTTTTATAGTGAATCTGTTGATATGTTTAAAAATCTTGCCAACGAGTTTGATTTTAACATTATGTATTCACAGCGTGGACAGTTAACACTTGCTCATACTGATGCTGCAATAAGAGGCTTTCGTCAACGTGCTGAGGTTAGCAAGCATTTTGGTGGTAAAACTGAGTTAATTGATCCTCAACAAATTAAAGAATTAGTACCAACATTGAATATGAATCCTGGTCATTTACCTGTTTTGGCAGGCTTATGGCATATGGACGGTGCGACTGCACGTCATGATGCGGTAGCTTGGGGTTACGCAAAAGGCGCAACACAACGCGGTGTAGAGTTACATCAATTGACCGAAGTGCAAGATGTTATTGTCGAAAATAACAAAGTGGTTGGGGTAAAAACCAATAGAGGCATCGTTAAATGTGGTTGTGCTGTACAAGCTGTTGCGGGGCATAGTTCTTTGGTTGCAGCAAAAGCGGGTTTTAAACTACCTATTGTTTCTTATCCTCTACAAGCCATGGTGACACAACCAGTGAAGCCTTTTCTTGATCAAATGGTAAGTTCTTCAGCATTACATTGTTATGTACAACAAACCAGCCGTGGAGAAATTGTTTTCGGTGGTGGTTCAGATCCCTATCCTTTATATAACACCCGTTCCACACTCGACTTAAAAGAAAGTCTTTTAGCACATGCTATAGAAATGTTTCCGTTTATGGCCAACCTGAGGTTAATGCGCCAATGGGCAGGCATTACCGATATGACCTCTGATTACAGTCCTATTATGGGACTTAGTCCTGTTGATAATTATTATCTTGATGCAGGCTGGGGAACGTGGGGATTTAAATCAACACCAATTTGTGGAAAAAGCATGGCTGAGCTTATTGCTAGTGGAGGTAAGGTGCCCGATCTTATTGCGCCATTTGCTATGGATCGTTTTAACGAATTTCGTCAGGTTAATGAAATGGGCGCTACAGCAGCGAGCCACTAATTGAAATTAAGGTAAAGAATATGAAAATTATGGTTTGCCCGTTAAATGGGCCTCGAAATATTAGTGAATTTGTTTATGGTGGCGAAGTCACCGAGATGCCAGATCACAAAAATTGTACTGATGAACAATGGGCTGATTACGTATTTTACTCCGATAACAATATTGGCGTTGTGCGTGAATGGTGGTTACATGCTGCGTCAAACTATTGGTTCATTGCTGAACGACATACCGCAACCGATGAAGTAGTACGCACTTTTAGTACCTCAGAAATCTTTAACGAACGCGTTGAATTAGCATCTGAAGCTGTGGAGATTACATCATGAGCCATTCTATCCACTCAAAAGACACAATGCGCTTAAAAAAACCGATGGGTTTATTGGTTGATCATGAAAAAACAGTCAATTTTGAATTTGATGGTAAAAGCTATCAAGGTTTGCAAGGTGATTCTATCGCCAGTGCTTTAGTCGCTAATAATCGTTGGTTAATGTCTCGCTCTTTTAAATACCATCGTGCTAGAGGGCCATTAACTATGGCTGGCCAAGACGCCAATACCTTAGTGCAAGTTGGTGGTGAGCCGAATGTGCTAGCTGATAAAGAATTGGCATTTATGGGGCAACGCGTTGCAGGTCAAAATTACAGTGGTTCATTGGTAAAAGACCGAGATTCAATACTAGGCTATTTTAGTCGATTTATGCCTGTTGGTTTTTATTATCGTGCTTTCTTTAAACCCAAGGGTATGTGGGAAAAATGGGAACCTATTATTCGAAAAAAATCAGGTTTAGGTAAACTCGATTTAAATTTTGAACCTGAATATTACGATAAAATGTATCTGTTTCATGATGTTGTCGTTGTAGGTGGTGGCCCTGCGGGTTTAAGAGCAGCATTAAAAGCAGCTGATGCGGGCAGTACTGTTTTACTGGTTGAAGAACAACGTATTTTAGGTGGTGCACTTGCTTATCATCGTTTTGATATTGATGGCGAGAAAGCTGATAACCTCCGGGCAGAATTAATCGAAAAAGTAACACAGCATGACAATATTAAAGTGCTGTTAAATGCCACCTGTAATGGCTGGTTTACTGATAATTATTTGCCGATTATTCAAGATAAACGCATGTATAAATCGCGCGCAAAGCAATGTATTGTTGCCTCAGGTGCTTTCGAGCAACATGTTGTTTTTCGTAATAATGACTTACCCGGCATTGTGATGAGTAGCGCGGCAACAAGGTTAATGAAGTTATATGCAATAAAACCTGGACAACGCGCTATTGTTTTAACGGGTAATGATGATGGCTATTTAACCGCACTTGAATTACAACAACACGGGGTTGAAGTTGCTGCTTTAGTGGACATGAGAACTATTGTAGCTACGGAAATAGGCAATGGTTTTGCGAAATTATTGGCTGCTGTTGAAGGTAAAGGTATTGTTGTTAAAAAAGGTCATACGGTTTATGAAGCGCTGCCCGCCAAAGGTAATCGCCATATTAAAGCAGTAGATGTGCGTAAAATTGTTGGTCAGGGCCAAGTATCAGACCAGTCAGAAATTATTGATTGTGATCTACTATGCATGTCGGCAGGTTATATGCCTGCTTACCCTCTACTTTGCCAAGCAGGTGCTCAGCTTTCATATGATGATAAATCAGAATTTAGCTTATCAAATTTACCTGATAATTTACATATTGCAGGATCGGTCAATGGTATCTATTCATTAGAAGCGGTTTTAAAAGATGGCGAGCTTGCTGCTTGTAACGCATTGAAAAATTTAGGTTATAATATAGAATTACCTGAAAAAGTAACCTGTGCAAGAAAAGTTAATTTCGACTGGCCAATTTTTAGTCATCCTAAAGGAAAAGACTTTGTTGATTTTGATGAAGATTTACAATCAAAAGACATTATTAATACTACTCGTATCGGTTATCGAGATATTCAATTAGTGAAACGTTTTTCTACGGTAGGCATGGGACCATCTCAAGGGCGTCACTCAGCTTTACCGACGGCACGTTTAGTCGCTAATGCAACCGATAGAACTGTTACTCAAACAGGGGTGACAACAGCAAGACCACCTTATGCTCCTGAAAAACTAGCGCATGTGGCAGGGCGGATTTTTGACCCCGTACGTCATACCGCCATGCATTATCGTCACCTTGAATTAGGCGCGAAAATGATGCCAGCGGGTAATTGGCAACGACCCGCTTTTTATGGCAAATCCGAACAACGTGATGATTGCATGAAAATGGAGTCGCAACATGTTAGAAATAAAGTTGGCATTATTGATATTAGTACCTTGGGAGGTATTGAAATACGTGGCACTGATGCAGCTGAATTTATGAACCGCATGTACACATTTGCCTTTTTAAAACAACCTGTAGGTAAAACACGATATGCCGTACTAACTAATGAACATGGCGTTGTTATTGACGATGGTGTTGCTTGTCGTCTTAGCGATGAACACTTCTACGTTACTGCGACTACCAGTGGTGTCGATCAGGTGTATCGCAGCATGTTGAAATGGAATGCACAATGGCGTTTAGATATTGATATTGCAAATGTTACCTCTGCTTTTGCTGCGGTTAATGTCGCCGGACCTGATTCACGTAAAGTCATTGAAAAAATAGCCGAAGGTGTAGATTGCAGTACAGAAGCCTTTCCATTTTTAGCGTACCGTGAAGGGAAAGTTGCAGGTATTAATGCCCGTTTACTGCGCGTTGGTTTCGTTGGTGAACTCGGTTATGAAATTCATGTGCCTGCCAATCAAGGTGAAGCATTATGGGATGCCATTATCAATGCTGGTAAAGCTTTTGACATCAAACCTTTTGGTGTTGAAACACAACGTTTATTGCGCTTAGAAAAAGGCCATATTATTGTTAGCCAAGATACTGATGGTATGAGTCACCCTGGAGAAGTCTCAATGGGTTGGGCAATTAGTCGTAAGAAACCATTTTTTGTTGGCAGCCGTTCAGTGGATATTGTTATGGCACGAGAACAAACACGTAAATTGGTTGGCTTTGTGTTACCTAAAAATGTTGAACGACCAAAAGAAGGGCACTTGGTACTAGAAAACGGAGACATTAGTGGTAATGTTACCTCGTGTGAATATTCTTCTGCCGTCGATGCTATTATTGGTATGGCATATGCGGGAATTAATCAAAGTGAAGTAGGAACATCCATTGATATTCGGGTTGATAATGGTCTAATTGTTAAAGCTAAGGTAGTTGCAATGCCTTTCTTTGATCCAGAAAACAAGCGTCAGGAGCTTTGAACATGACTGAGACAAATATGAATGCAAACAATACTGCTCAACTTTCTCAGCAACGTAGTTTCGTGAGACGAAAAACCGCCGAGCTTCTTTATGATAATAGCGCAGCTAAAAGCTATGCTGAAAACTTAGCATTAATCGACTTATCTTCTATTACACGTATTGGCTTTCGTGGCGCAAATGCACAATCGCATATAGAAAGTGTACAATTGTCTGTTCCTAGCAAGCCAAATTTTATGGTGCAAAGTGCGGATGCTGCTTTAATGACCTTGCGTTTAAGTGATAATGAATATTGGTTGTTAGACACATCAACTACGAGTAAAGATACCTTGGAGGATATAGCATTACTCACGGTACCAGAACATTGCTACCACTTATATTGCCAAAATAGTCATGCATGGTTTGTGTTAACAGGTAACGCTATTGAGCAAGTTATGGCAAAAGTGTGTGGCGTTGATTTAAGAATTGAAGCTTTCCCGATGCAAGCGATTGTGCAAACATCACTTGCCAGAGTAAATGCTATTATTGTTAGACATGAAGTGAATAATATACCTGTTTTTTCCATATTAAGTGATAGTGCTTCAGCTGAGTATTTATGGGATGCATTGCTAGATGCTATGGGTGAATTTAACGGTCAAGCTGTTGGTATTGAAGCGTTATACTAAATGGTATTAAAGCTAGGTTAAAAATTGATAGTGGGCTCGATTAAATTGTCGAACTAAATGACCTTGTATGATGAATTTAATACTCGCTCATTCTTGCTGATTTAATCAACCAACTTATTATGATTTGATAAAATGAGAAGATAACAATGAAGCCAAAATCGAAAACACAAACGAAGGAAGATTTAGTGATTGAAAACACTATTTCAGCCATTGTGGAAGAAAAAAAAGATCTACCCGGTGCTTTATTGCCTATTTTACATGATATTCAACATCATTATGGTTACATTCCAAAACCAGCACTGGCGATTATCGCACAAGCTTTGCAGCAAACTGAGGCTGAAATTTACGGTGTCATCAGCTTTTATGCTCATTTTTATATTGAACCGCATGGCAAACATACTATCGAAATTTGTCGTGGTGAAGCCTGTCAAGCGATGGGCTCAGTAGCATTAGAGCAATCAATAAAAAGGCAACTTAATATTGATTATAGTCAAACAACCACAGATAAAAACTTTACTCTTGAGCCTGTTTACTGTTTAGGTAACTGTGCTTGTTCTCCGTCAATTAAGGTCGGAGATAAAACTTATGGCCGTATGAATAACGATAAGTTTGTCAAATTAACTGAGCAACTCTCCCTTTATAAAATTTCATTAGGTGAGGAGCAATAGTATGACAACGACCTTATATATCCCGATGGATACCACAGCCCTTGCAATGGGCGCTGACGATGTTGCTAAAACCCTTGAGTTTCAAACATCGGCTTCACAGCAAAGTGTTAATATTATTCGCAATGGATCTCGTGGACTTTTTTACCTAGAGCCTTTATTAGAAGTTGAAACTGAGCAAGGTCGAGTCGCTTATGGCCCAGTAAGTGTTGATGATGTTGAATCGCTACTGGCACAGGGCATGTTAAACGGCGAGGCAACACATCCACTTTATTTAGGCTTAACAGAAAATATTCCTTACTTAGCCAAGCAGCAACGACTCACTTTTGAGCGTGCGGGTATTATTAACCCATTAAGTATTGATGATTATGTTAACCATCAAGGCTTTGTTGGTTTATCGAATGCACTGGCTCTGCTAACAAAAGGCCGTCAGAGTATTGTCGATGAAATTAAAACGTCAGGTTTGCGAGGTCGTGGTGGCGCAGCTTTTCCTACTGGCATAAAGTGGCAAACTGTACTTGATGCGAAAGTAACCAAATCAGAAGAAAAAAAATATATTGTTTGTAATGCTGATGAAGGTGATTCGGGTACTTTTGCTGATCGTCTAATTATGGAAGCTGATCCTTTTAGTTTAATTGAAGGAATGATTATTGCGGGTTTAGCGGTAGGGGCGACACAGGGTTATATTTACTTGCGTTCAGAATATCCACAAGCGAAAAAAATACTTGAACAAGCCATTAGCTTTGCATATCAACAGCATTATTTAGGTGACAACATTCAAGGTAGCGAACAACAATTTCATTTGGAAGTTCGCCTAGGGGCTGGCGCTTATATTTGTGGTGAAGAAACTTCATTATTAGAAAGCCTTGAAGGTAAACGTGGTTTAGTGCGTTCTAAACCACCTTTACCTGCCATTGAGGGCTTGTTTGGTCAACCGACCATTGTTAATAATGTTATTAGCTTAGCCACTGTACCGGCTATTCTTGCTAAAGGTGCGCAGTATTATCAAGATTATGGTGTAGGTCGCTCACGCGGCACCTTACCTTTTCAGTTAGCAGGAAATATTAAACAAGGTGGTTTAGTTGAACTGGCCTTTGGCATTACCTTAGCTGATATTATCAATGATTTTGGCGATGGTACTTATACGGGCGAGCCAATAAAAGCAGTTCAAGTTGGCGGGCCGTTAGGAGCTTATTTGCCAAAGCAACAGTGGCATACACCACTTGATTATGAAGCTTTCTCTAGCATTGATGCCGTGTTAGGTCATGGCGGTATTGTCGTGTTTGATGATAGCGTTAGCATGACAGCACAAGCACGTTTTGCCATGGAATTTTGTAAAGTAGAGTCTTGCGGTAAATGTACGCCTTGTCGTATTGGCTCTACACGTGGCGTAGAAGTAATTAATAAAATGATTAATGCGTACCAACAAGGCGAGTTAGCACAGCAAGCCTCGCTTAACGAACTATTAACTGATCTATGTGATACCATGATTAATGGTTCTTTATGCGCGATGGGAAGTATGACGCCAATTCCAGTGAACAGTATTATCAACCATTTTTCTGATGATTTTATTAATGACACTGCCATTGAACAGATAGAGAAAATTAAGGTTAAGGGGTAGTATAATGGTTGATTTTTATGATCCAAAATCACACAATAATCAAGCATTTTCAGCTGATAACCATATCACGGTCTTAAAAGATTTAGGTACGCCTAATGTTGAATCTGCAGAGCAAGTTAGTTTAACCATTGACGGTCGAGAAATATCTGTGCCTAAAGGCACGTCGGTAATGCGCGCAGCAGCCTTATTAAATATTACCATTCCCAAATTATGTGCATCAGACAATCTTGAAGCTTTTGGCTCGTGCCGTTTATGTGCGGTGGAAATTGACGGGCGCAAGGGTATGCCAGCGTCTTGTACCACACCTGTAGAGCAAGATATGCAGGTCAGTACACAAAATAAAAAAATCGCACACTTACGTAAAAATGTGATGGAGCTTTATATTTCTGATCACCCACTCGATTGTTTAACCTGTCCAAGTAATGGTGATTGTGAATTACAAGATATGGCGGGAGCGGTAGGTTTGCGTGAAGTACGCTATGGCTTTGAGGGGGAAAACCATCTTGACACTGGAAAAGATACTTCAAACCCTTATTTCACTTTTGATGCCAGCAAATGTATTGTTTGCTCTCGTTGTGTTCGAGCTTGTGAACAAGTACAAGGTACCTTTGCTTTAACCGTTGATGGACGTGGTTTTGATTCGAAAATTTCAACAGGATTAGATAATAACTTTTTAAGTTCAGACTGTGTTTCCTGTGGTGCTTGTGTGCAGGCTTGTCCAACAGCAACCTTAATGGAAAATAATGTTATTGAGCAAGGCATACCAGAGCGAAGTGTCATAACAACGTGCGCATATTGTGGTGTAGGTTGTTCTTTTGAAGCACAAATGAAAGGCGAAGAAGTTATTCGTATGGTGCCAGCCAAAGATGGTCAAGCTAACCATGGTCATTCTTGTGTTAAAGGTCGTTTTGCTTTTGGTTATGTGACTCATCAAGATCGCATTACCAAGCCGATGATTCGCGATAGCATAGAGCAGCCTTGGCAAGAGGTGAGTTGGGAGGAGGCGATAGCTTTTGCTGCTAAAAAATTAAAAAATATACAAGCGCAATACGGTAAAGACAGTATCGGCGGAATTACCTCTTCGCGCTGCACCAATGAAGAAACCTATTTAGTACAAAAATTGATCCGCGCAGCCTTTGGTAATAACAATACCGATACCTGTGCAAGGGTATGTCACTCGCCAACGGGTTTTGGTTTAAAAACAACTCTAGGAGAGTCTGCGGGTACACAAACATTTGATTCGGTAATGCAAGCCGATACTATTTTAGTTATCGGTGCTAACCCTACTGATGCTCATCCTGTTTTTGGTTCATTGTTGAAAAAACGCTTACGTCAAGGGGCAAATTTGATCATAGCTGATCCTAGACAAATAGATTTAGGTAACAGCCCCCATGTAACCCTTAATCATCATTTACCCTTATTACCGGGAACGAATGTCGCGTTTATTAACGCTATGGCACATGTCATTGTTAATGAAGGGCTAGAAGATAAAAACTTTATTGCTGAGCGTTGTCAAACTGATAGTTACCAACAATGGTTTGAATTTATAAGTGACGCTCGCCATTCACCTGAGAATACTCAAGAGATTACTGGAATAAATGCAGAAAAACTACGTCAAGCTGCACGTTTATACGCAACCGTTAATAATGGCGCTATTTATTATGGCTTAGGAGTAACTGAACATTCTCAAGGATCAAGCATGGTAATGGGGATTGCCAATTTAGCGTTATTGACTGGCAATATTGGTCGTGAGGGGGTTGGCGTTAATCCATTGCGTGGTCAAAATAATGTTCAAGGCTCTTGTGATATGGGTTCTTTTCCGCATGAATTACCCGGCTATCAACATGTGAGTAATGACGCTTTACGAACTAAATTTGAACAGCACTGGCAGGTAGATATTGATAATGAACCAGGCTTACGTATTCCTAATATGTTTGATGCTGCAATTGATGGCAGTTTTAAAGGTTTATATTGTCAAGGGGAAGATATTGCTCAATCTGATCCTAACACCCACCATGTTGAATCGGCGTTAACATCGTTAGAATGTTTAATCGTGCAGGATATTTTCTTAAATGAAACAGCCAAATTCGCCCATGTTTTTTTACCTGGTTCATCATTCTTAGAAAAAGACGGCACATTCACTAACGCTGAACGTCGTATTAATCGCGTAAGAAAAGTGATGTCGCCTTTAGCAGGTAAAGCTGATTGGCAAACTACTATGGCGCTATCAAACGCATTAGGCTACGAAATGAATTATCAGCATCCTAGTGAAATTATGGATGAAATAGCACAATTAACACCAACATTTACTGGTGTTAGTTATGAGAAACTGGAGCAGTTTGGTAGTATTCAATGGCCTTGTAACGAGAATAGTCCTATCGGTACACCGACCATGCACATTGATGATTTTCCTATTGGCAAAGCGAATTTTTCGATTACAGAATATGTTGCCACCGAAGAGCGAGCTAATAGAAAGTTCCCATTGTTATTAACAACAGGACGTATACTTTCTCAATATAATGTTGGCGCACAAACCCGACGTACGGATAACCAGCATTGGCACGAACAAGATTTTCTTGATATTCATCCTCATGATGCACAAGAACGCGGTATAAAAGAAGGTAACAACGTTGGTATCAGTAGTCGCTCAGGTAATATCGTATTAGCCGCCAGAATAACCGAACGTATGCAAGCAGGCGTGGTTTATACCACATTCCACCATCCAGAAAGTGGTGCGAATGTTGTAACAACCGATAATTCAGATTGGGCGACTAACTGTCCTGAATATAAAGTAACGGCAGTACAGGTTGAAAAAGTATCAGCTCCGTCGAAATGGCAGCAAAGGCAAAAAGACTTTTCTAGCCAGCAAGAAAACTTTTTACCAAAAAAACGCAAAGGAAAAATGCGTGCAGAGTCATAATAAACAAATATTGCAAGGACTTAAAAAAGTTCACCGATTAGTCAGAACAAGTACCCAGTGCGAACAACAAATTGATAATGATTGGGTTATTGAAGAGCAAGCAATAGCACTTATTTTTAATGGTATCTCGCATGCGGTAATGATGGCGACCCCTTGCGATTTATTTGACTTTGCTATTGGTTTTAGTTTGTCAGAAGATATTATTAGCCAGCCAGAAGATATTTTAGAGCATGACATAGTTCATACCGATCAAGGAATTGAAGTACAACTAGCAATCAGTTCACGACAGTTTGTACAATTAAAACACAAACGTAGAAGTTTACTGGGTAATAGTGGTTGTGGTCTATGTGGTGTTGAGTCGTTAGCTCAAACCATTAAAGTTAGAGATAAACTTAACTTATCTCCGCTGTTAAGTTTTCAAGTTGTTAGCCAAGCGGTTGACTTATTTAAACAACAACAACAACGTAATAACTTAACGGGTTCAGTACATGGTGCGGCTTTTTGTGATGTTAGCTCAGGTGAGATACTTCATATTAGAGAAGATGTGGGCCGTCATAATGCGCTTGATAAATTATTAGGCGCATTAGCACAGGAATACCCAATTGATAAGCAAGTAACACAGAAGGGCTTTATTTTGGTATCAAGTAGAGCCAGTTATGAAATGGTGGATAAAACCATTGCTGCAGGAATTTCGCATTTAGTGTGTATTTCAGCGGCCACTAGTAAAGCGATAGCTTGGGCACACCAGCATCAATTAAACTTGATCGGATTTGCTAGTTCAAATCGGCATATTATTTATACTCAATAGTTTTTCGTTTGGGTGTGTTTATAGAAGAAAATTCAAAGTGTATTTTGATGGCTATATGCCGATAATCTGATATGACGAAGAACATATTTCTGGTGAAATTGTATAATTGAAGTGACGAGTAGATAAAGTAGAGAGTAAAAATGACAACAAAATACGACAGTATTATCAAAATGTGCAACCAAATTGCCAGCAATGTTGGTGGGCATTTATCTACAGAGCAAGCCGCTGATAAAACCCTAAACCACATTTATTTATTTTGGGCGAAATCGATGAAAGAAAATTTAGTTGATTATTATCGAAATGATGGTGAATTACTCAATGAAATATCATCATTGGCTATTGAGAAAATGATTAAGGAGGGCTGACTTTTTAATCTCTTGCTACGAGGACTTTTACTTTCGTCCGCAGGAATTGGTTTAACCTGTAACAAGCCTTAGATTTTTCACTGATATAACGTCGAACATAACCTTCTAGAGGCTGTTGATCTTTCACATGGGCAGCCAATGTAATGATGGTCTAATATCGAGAATCCATGTGACTTAAAAACGTGGATCCTCAATAAAACACCTCGATGATGACGGGTTCACTGTTTTTTACCCTAAATTAGTACTTTAAATTTAAAACGCTCTTGCCGTGGCATACAAGGTGCTTAAACGAAAAAATTACAGTTGGCTGTTTTCACTACGTTCAACATTTTATCCAAACTGTATTTTCTGCTTAGTTTTGCGTTAAAATTTATTGCGAATCGGTGAGTAACCTGCATGAAAGTAAAAATAAACGATATTATTGACGCCGTAGATTTTGATAGTGATATGAGCGAGTCATTTTTAAATACCAAGACGGAACAAGTCTGTATGTTTACTGATGATGAGCTCCGAGCGGCAGAAAACGATATAGATTTATCTGATTCTGCTGAATGGTATTGTGAAGCGGTTGCTAGTGCGAAACATTATTTAGAAAATCAGAATGATTATTTGTCTTTGCCTGAAAAATACGATTTTAATGAGTACCGCATCATAGAGAAATTTATCGCTCGAGTGGTTATTCTTAAGCAGTCAGAAATGTTAGCCCAATCGATACATGGTAAAGGTGCATTCCGACGGTTTAAAACTGTGCTAGAAAGGCTCGGGTTGGTCGATGAATGGTATAAATATCGAGGCCAAAAGTTGCGAGAGTTTGTTGAGTTTTGGTGCAAAGAAAACAAAATAGACTTTGAGTAAGTTATTCTTAGTATCAACTTTGAAGTGTGACTAAAGTAATTGTAACTCTATCTCGCAAAGGGGGCGAAACCGAGATAGAGTATCTATTCTAAAATAAATTTTCTAATGCGGTTTTGACTATTGTGAAAAAACTATTCAAATTGACTTAGATTTTAGGGCAGAGTTTTATGATGATTGTAAGAGAAGCTCTTATCATTGATTATAGTGATGCTTATAAAAGGTTCAGAAACAACTTTTTATTGCTACTGAGCCTTTTAAATTTACAATCTAGATTTTTAGTGGACTTTATTAGGTTGGTTTTGGTTTACCTCATTATCTAACATATTTAAATCACTTAACTTTAAAATAACCAGATCTTTTTCGTTAGCCTGCACACATGCTTTGCCAATGGCGAGCCTTAACTGCTCAGAAACATTTCTGGGTGGTAAGTGGCAAAGGGTTGAAAGTAACTTAGCTGATAGCTTGTTAGAGAAATAGCTTTCAAGTTTCATTTCAGTTAAACATTGTTCATATATGCTCTGGACTATTGCCTGCATTTGGTTTGGCGTAGGTACTTCTATATCTATATTCACTACACGAGATTTTAATGCGGGTTTTAGCGATTCAAAATCATTGGTGGTAGTAAAGATAATAGCGCCAGATAAATCTAACTCAATGTTTAGAAAGTTTTCTTTAAAGCACTTACGTTGCTCGCGCTCAAAAAAGGCATACAGTGGCTGTATAATACTTTCTTGATGATTATCTTTAGCCATACATAACTCATCAATGAGAATTATGGGCGATGCTGACTTTGCTTCAAAGCACATTATTTGACCTATTGCGCCTAAGTCAGCGTCACCGTATTGTGGGTTACCACCACAAAGCTCAAACCGTCCAGTCATGGCGGCAGCATTAATGGTGAAAAACTCTAACGCTAGTACTTTTGCCAGAGCATTAACAAATTGTGTTTTACCAATACCGGGATGACCTTGCAGGTTAATGACGGGTAATGATAATGGTGTTTTTGTTAATAAACTTACTTGGCAGGCAGCATTTACTTGGGCAATAACAGGCTGAAAGTTTGGAAATGATGTCGATAGCGATGATAACGAGTTAATCGTATTATGCTGTGCATAATACAGTGTTTTGTTTGGCCCTAATGCTTTAAGCTCTTTGAGTTTTGGCATGTCCTTTGGTTTTCGGTGTTTCATTTCAATCACTAGCCTTTCTTTGGAAAATATAGGGGTTAACTCAGGTTGTTTACCGCTGTTTTCTTCAAACTTATGTTTACTCTCTACTTGTTCGGTTAAGCCATCACTGAAGATAACACCCAGAATATCTGCGACCGTAGCTAACACCGACACGGTTACCTCTGAAACTTTGAAAACGCTCATTATCATTTGTTGTACATCTACTACAAATTCGGGTGTAGGTGGCATTTCTTGTATTGTACTAATCAGTGATTTGACCCCCTTTTGCTGCTCAAAGGACATAAAGCTAATGATATCTTGTAAGTGATTTTCATCATCGATATAACAACAAGCTGTTGCCAATGAGAATGAAGTGATAGTGGTCATCATGTCAAAGCGCTTTAAATTATCTAGTTGCGCGAACAGTTTAAAGTGACAGTAATCATATTGATTTTTAGTTAAATGGCTCATGAGAAATACCTATAGGTGAAATAAGAAAAAAAATAAGGGGAGACACAGTGACATCTCTGTCACTATGTCTATTTGGGGATACGTTTACGTGTAGCTGGCGACAAGTAAAATGTTGTCAGTAAGCAAAATACCACCAGATATTCTCAATAGCAGTTGCTGACCCGCCGGTAAGCAAAAGTCAGGAATTCTTTGGTTCAATGCTTGCGCAAGATTAATCTTTTGATTCTCAAAATTTAACTCATCATCAAACTCCTGTGCTATCTCTTTTAGTGAGCAAAGCGACACCTCATCCCCATCTTTTGTTTTAAGTACAAGCTGAATATTGCAGGTAAATGGGGTTACTTGTACTGTAAGTAGAATTTGAGAAAACGTTGCATTTCGCTCGCACTTGATGTCGGTGAGTTCAATCTCGTATTGGCTTGCTTGCAGCCTAGCCTCTATTTCATCGAGATAGTGCGAGTAGCGTTTGTTAAGCTCTGTTTGGTATTGCAATGTCCAGCATCTAGGTAGCTTATCCTCGAACTTCATAGCCCATTGTTTCTTACTCAGTACATCAGGATTACTCTCGTCGTTTACTTTGATTATACTGCTCAAAAAAGCGGTATTGTTTTCATTTGATAAAGGTGAGTTGACATTTGTCATGAGTTATCTCCTAAGATTAAGCGATTTGTGCAAGAGTAGATGAGGTAAAGTGCGTTGAAGCACTAGCTTTATCTGCTATCTGAAGCTTTGACGCAATCGGTGTTATTGCTTCATAGCCATAGCGACTTCCTGGGCTTGCACATGTGAGAATATGTCTAAGTAGTAAAGCACTTTGAGGCTCAAATTTATCAAGTCTTGCAAAGGCCTTAGCACATATTTCCAGTGTTAATTCATCATGGTCGACTAAGCTGCCTAAATATGTTCTTTGACCAGATACGGACAAGGTTTTTGTTTTACCTATGTCATGAATCAAAGCAGAAATAATGGCAATATCGCGATCTACGCCTTTAAATTGATTCTCCCTTAATAGTTTGTTGGCAACATCAATACTGTGCGCGAGTAAGCCACCCGTAAAGTTGTGATGGTGTCGCAGGCTTGCAGGGCATTGAAGGTAACTAATACCAATATCGCTGCCAACTAAAACATCTGTTACAAATCGACTTAAATGACGAGATGATAGACTATCAACCAAGGTTTTAAGCTCCAATAGTGTTTCAGGTGCTGGGCAATAACAACTTGGCAGTAAGTTTATGCTTAGCAGCTGATTGCTCACATGAGTTGGCAATGATTGTAAAAAAGCGCAGCGAACATACTGATGACCATCTACATATTTTAAGGTCGCTTCAATATGAACAATTGAGTTAATTGTTAGTTGCTCAATGAACTCATTCATATTAAAGCAGTAAACATTAATACTGGTACTGATGTCTGAAAGTTTAATTATCCAATAAGCTTTACCTGATTTATCAATACGCTCAGTGCTACTAACAAGGTTGTATGCCCCTTTAAAACGTTTAAAAGAGCTGACCTCAGTCAATAAAGGTTGAATAGATTGTTCTACAGTTGCTGGAATTAATTGGGTATAAGGTGAATTAGTCATGATTTACTCCTGGAAGGTTATTTTTAAGAAGGTTTTCAAATGCACTACCGTCATTACGTGTTAGGTTGGGCACAAAGCGTGAATAGACCCTAAATAACATCATGGTGGTTGAATGCCCCATCTGTTTTGCAATCCATTCGGGTGATTCACCTGATGCAAGCCAGAGCGTAGCGCTTGTATGACGTGACTGATAGGGAGAACGAGGCTCTAAACCCAAGTTTCGAAGTAAAGGGTGCCATACACGTTTGGCAACATTGTTATTATCAAGTGGCTGACCATTGTTGTTAGCAAAAACATAGTCGTAATCACCGGTTATTAGCTTTTGATTACGTAGGGCATCAAATACCGGCTGTGACATTTGAATTTCACGGTAACTACCATCATTTTTTGTATACTCAGTTCTGCCGTTAAGTAGACACTCCCGAATAAAAATAAGCCGGTTTTCAAAATCTACGTATTGCCACTTAAGGCCGTTAATTTCACCTGTTCTTAAGCCAGTAAAAAAACGTAATAAGAAATAGTTAGCAAAATCAGCACGAACAGTCGTGAGAATTAAATTAACTTCTTCAAGCGTGAATGGTGCAATGTCTGTTTTAGGTACCTTAAGCGGTTTAATGTTGCGATAAGGTGTTGTAAAATCATAACGGTCGGCTGCTTCATTCAAAATCATTCTTAAGATTTTCATATGCTTATTAATGTGGCCTGCAGAAATAGGATTGCCATTTTTGCGCGTGACTTTGGCGAGCTGTGCGCGAAACTGCATTAAATCTGCTTTGGTGATTTGGCCGACATCTTCTTTTTCAAACCTTGGCAGTATCCGGTTATCTAAAATATGACGTACTTTTTCTTTGTAGCTGATACGCCAACTTGTTTGCATTTCATCAAACCAAGTATTGGCAAAGTCCTCAAAGTTTGGCGTGCCGTTTGTCACTTGAATCATCGTTTTATGCGACTTTTCAAGTTTTGGCAGCATTTTGCTATCGGGAAATTGTTTAGCATAATCAAATTGGTTCACTAGAATGAGTGCTTCAATCTGAGTTAGTAAACCCTTTAGTTTTTTCCGGTTAGTTTGGTTGTCATTTAATGCTGTTTGTTCCCTACAGCGAAGGTTTTTGTACTTAAAGTCAAAGTACAATTTACCCGTTTCTTTTCTCACTCTAATATGCCCCATGAGCTACTCCTCCATTTGCCATTGGAATTTCAAATGTATTGGTCGATTTTTTGCCAATATCCTTTTGTATTGCTTCCCAGATGTATAAGATTTTTCGACCACCAAAAGGGCGTATGTAATGAACTCCTTCAAGCAATACTGAATCTTTTAAACGATCTCGAATAGTGCGAGAGTCGTACTTAATGAGTTTTGATAACTCTGATGTGGTTAAAAATGTTTGAGTCATGCTAATAATCCTCTATAATGAAAATTCAATAGTAGAAGGTTTAAATGACCTTCTGTAGAACAATATAATCTGCTAAATAATCTTTTGCAAGTCTTTTTGTTCTGCTGTAGGTAATAAAGGGCTTTAGAAGATGATAAAATGCCACTTATCCCGCATCATGGGGGAGAAAAAATTAAAAATTTCTGATGTAGCTAAAGAGGTAGATGTTAACCGAGGTACAATTACTCGTTTATATCAAGAGACAGCTATAAGGGTTGAGTTTGAAGTATTAGAAAAGCTATGTGTTTACCTTGATTGTGATATAGGTGAATTGTTGGAAGTCAAAAAATAATTGTAATAGGCGAACCAATATCAAGTTTACCTCATAACAACATTTATGAGGTAACTTCAATAATATATCAGCGAACACTTAAGCCATCAGGATATGCTCAAACTTCTATATCAACTCATAACTTTTATTTCCATCACGAGATGTTAAAGCTGATCCCACATATAGCAATAAACTTAATTACAAATACAGATTATATCGGGTTACTAAATGACAATATAGCCGAATCAATTTATTAGAAAAACATGATATTCAAAATGATTACCAACCTTATGGGCAATTTAATTGTCTAATATGATGCTAGAGATATTTGAGTATTTTTTTCATGGGCCTATAAGTCAGACAAGCTATCAGAAAGCTTACTGAGTTAGAAAGTGAGTGTATTGAGTTTAAAACTGTAAACCGATAAGTGAATAGATAATCTCACTTCGATTCTATTTAGATTTTGGTGGCGTTGACCACATGCGTTTTATTGAAAAATTTAATTATCTTTTGTGAACTTGGTTTATTGAACATTACAATGCGATGATGCTTGAAAAAGTAATAATTGAACTGGAGGCGAATAACTTTAATCGGTTAGCAATAATACTTAATCTTAATCTTCATCTTTGTTTTTGTTATGTGACAGAATCAGGGAAAAGGTCATTATCAAAAAACATCAAAAGTACTGATTTTCAAAACTGTCACTAATTTGTCACATTCTTGTCACAGAGAAAAAAAATTCTGTTTGAAAATTAGTTTTTTAAGGTCGAAAAATGGTAAAAAAATGAGGTGGAATTATAGTGGTTTTAGACTTGTAATTTAATCGAAATTACGACCTTTACACTTTAAGGGTAAAAATTAGGGAAAAAATGAAATTTTAATTCGTAATAAAAACAATAATATGGTGGACGATACTGGGCTTGAACCAGTGACCCCCGCCTTGTAAGGGCGGTGCTC
>OJHG01000185.1_pt1 | contig 41583 bp, 40 predicted proteins | sample 1594761 | NCBI WGS metagenome assembly OJHG01 (sample SAMN05416786, study PRJEB24817) | seawater metagenome | isolation source: Sea water | place: Canada:Atlantic | collected 2013-07 | reverse complement strand
ATCTACACCTCTCTATTCGTCGGCAGCGTCAGATGTGTATAAGAGACAGCTCATCACACAGCGCGCGCACCGCTTTCAAATAAGTCGGATGGTAGATACGCATACCGCCGGCGCCCTGCACGACAGGCTCCAGAATCACCGCGGCAATTTCCTGGTGATGCTCCGCCAACATGTGCTGAATGGAATCCAAGTCCGCCGTATTAAAATCACTGTCGTAGGGGCACTGCGGCGCCTCCGCAAAATAGTGCTTGGCCAGCACACCACTGAATAGCGAGTGCATGCCGTTGACCGGATCACAGGCAGCCATGGCGCCAAAGGTATCGCCGTGATAACCGTTACGCAGGGCCAGCAATTTGTCCTTCCCGGCATACCCCTGACTCAACCAATACTGCAGCGCCATCTTAATCGCCACTTCCACAGACACCGAACCGCTATCGGCAAGAAACACTTTTTCCAACGGCTCGGGCGTTAGATCAACCAGTTTTTTCCCCAGTTCCACCGCCGGTTCGTGGGTCAATCCGCCAAACATCACATGGGCCATGCGGTCGATTTGATCCTTGGCTGCCTGATTCAGCACGGGATGGTTATAGCCATGCACCGCCGCCCACCAAGACGACATACCGTCCACCAGCTCGCGGCCATCCTCCAGCATTAACCGTACCCCTTTGGCACTAGCCACGGGAAATGTGGGCAGCGGTTTGGAGGTGGAGGTATAAGGGTGCCAGAGATGGTCACGGTCGAAGTCGAGATCGGTGGTCATGGGGCGAGGTCCAGATAAAACGAGGGAAGACAGGATGGCAGCGGAGGGGGGAAAGTTCAAAGTTGAACGTTCAAAAGAGCGTCTGAAATGTGTGCCAAATCGTTAACGCTCCCGCCGCACCATCACACCTGAATCCACGGTTTTAAACTTTCAACTCAACCAATCGGCAAAGTGCGCTCTGCAACCCTTCGCACTGAGCCATTTCCGGCACCAACACCAATAACCAGCTCAGCGGGTCTACCGATTTGCCTGCCGGTAGCAGGTTATCGCACAAAGCGGGCAAGGTAGTCAGCAACCAACGCTCACCTTCCAGCTCCACTTGCTGGAGTTGGCGTTTGAACTCGGGCAACCGGTCATCCTGCCCAGCCTTGCGGCGCACCGCGCGCAAAGGGCGCAGATAATCCGCTTCGAATTGCTCGGCCACTTCTGCCAACCGCCGGCCGGTTCGGGCATCCGGCTGCTTTCCCGCCTCCGCCAGCCATAACCCACACAGCAGTAATGACACCGGAACTTGATATTCATCCTGCAAATGCAGGCAGCCATTCTCGAATGCCTTGTCCTGCCAGCACCCCAGCGCAAAACGCCACAGATCCGTTTTTATTTTATTACTCACTGGCATCCCCTAATTTACCGCCCTCGGGCAGGTTGGTGCTTAAACAGGCCATCGCTTACACTGCGCCGGTTTCCTGCATGTCTTTCACTGCACGCAGGCCACCGTTTTCAGGCACAAATAGGCTTACCATGCTGTCTCTTGAACATATCAACCTTCGCCGCGGTCCCGACTTGCTGCTGGAAGACGCCAACCTGGTCCTACACAAGGGCTGGCGCGTAGGCTTGGTGGGCCGCAATGGCAGCGGCAAGAGTTCGCTATTTAAGCTTATCATGGGCGAACTAGAGAGCGATGGCGGCAACATTAACTGCCCAGCCGACTGGCGCTTGGCCATGATGGCCCAAGAAGTCCCGGCACTGGATCAGCCCGCCATCGACTATGTTCTCGACGGCCACCATGGCCTACGCACCGCGGAACGCAAACTGGCCAAAGCGGAACAGGCCGGCGATAACCATGCCATCGCTCTGGCCCACGGCGAGCTGGATGCCTTGCATGCCTGGCAACAACCAGCCAACGCGGCCATCTTGCTAGCCGGCCTCGGCTTTAGTGAAGCCCAACAACAACAACCGGTCTCCAGTTTTTCCGGCGGCTGGCGCATGCGCCTTAACCTAGCCCAGGTACTGATAAGCGATGCCGACCTGTTGCTTCTCGATGAGCCCACTAACCACCTGGATCTGGATGCCATACTCTGGCTGCAGAGCTATCTGGTTCAGCAGCCCGGAGCACTACTCGTTATCTCCCACGACCGCGCCTTTCTGGATGCCATCGTCACCCAAATTCTGCACATCGAGCACAATAGCCTGAAGCAATACACCGGTGGTTATTCTGACTTCGAGCGTGAACGTGCCGAGAAACTGGCGCTGCAGCAAAAAATGCACGACAAGCAACAAACCCAAGTAGCCCACTTGCAGAAATTTATTACCCGCTTCAAGGCAAAAGCCAGCAAAGCCAAGCAGGCCCAGAGCCGGGTAAAAGCGCTGGAAAAGCTAGAACTGATCGCCCCCGCCCATGTGGATTCCGGCTTCAGTTTTGATTTCCACCAGCCAGAAAAACTGCCCAACCCTATGGAAAACCTGGATGCGGTGCAGTGCGGCTATCGCAATGACGGCATAGATACCGTGATTCTCGATCAAGTCACCCTGAGCCTGCGGCCGGAAAGCCGCATCGGCCTGCTGGGCCCCAATGGGGCGGGCAAATCAACACTGGTACGCACCTTGGTCGGCGAACTGCCCACCTTGGGCGGGCATTTTGAAAAAAACGACGACCTGAAAATTGGTTACTTCCACCAGCAACAGGTGGATCGTTTGGACGCCAACGACACCCCATACCAGATGCTGTCGCGCTTCTACCCTCAGTGGAGCGAATCAGAATTACGCAGCGAACTGGGCCGCTTCGGGTTTCAAGGCAATGACGTATTCGCGTCCATCGGGCGTTTTTCCGGAGGTGAAAAAGCGCGCCTGGCTCTGGCCATGATCGTTCAACAAAAACCCGCCTTGCTGCTGCTGGATGAACCGGCCAACCACCTGGATCTGGACATGCGCGAAGCGCTGACACTGGCCCTGCAAGCTTTCGAAGGCGCGGTAGTGATGGTCTCCCACGATCGCCACCTGCTGGAAACCACCGTGGACGACTTCTACCTTGTGGCCAACGGCAGTGTCAGCCATTTCGATGGCGACCTGGACGATTACGCTCGCTGGCTGCAACAACACCGCCGCGACGGCAAACCAGTGAAAGAAGAAAAACCCAGCGATGGGCAAGATGCCAAAGCCCGTCGCCAGCAAGCCGCCCAGCTACGTCAGCAGCTACGGCCACTAAAAAAACAGGTAGACCAGTTAGAACAACAGCTAGGCCAGTGCAGCGAAAAACTGCTAGCCGTGGAAGCCGCTTTAGGCGATGAAGCGTTATATACGGACCCAAATCGAAAGAACGAAATGAACGGCTTGCTCGGTGACCAAGCGCGCCTGAAGAAACAGCACGACGAATTGGAAGGGAAATTATTAGACGCCATGGAAGTGTTAGAAGAGGCAGAAAGCGCAACGTCGTAAGGGGGGCTTTCCTATCACTCCCGGGTACCGCGCTCACTATCGAGGTTGCAGATAACGAGCCAACACCCCAGGCCCACAACCAATATAAAAAAGCCGGCTAAGGAGACCTTGGCCGGCTTTTTTTATCTCCATCGAGATCTCAGCAATGAGGAACTCGACCCTTACTCTGTAGCCGCTTCTATAACGCTTCAATAATGGTAGCGTTTGCCGTCCCTAAGCCTTCACAGATAGTCAGCAGACCGTACTTGCCACCACGGCGCTTGAGCTCATAGACCAACGTACCCATCAACTTGGAGCCGGTGGCCCCCAATGGGTGGCCTAACGCCTGAGCACCACCGTTCACGTTCATTTTTTCGTAATCCGCACCCACCGCCTTCATCCAGGCCAATGGCACCGAGCCGAACGCTTCGTTCACTTCATACAGATCAATATCCGCCATACTCATGCCGGCCTGCTTAAGCACTTTCTCAGTGGCCGGGATCGGGCCTTCCAATACCATGGTCGGGTCAGAGCCCACCACCGCCATGGCATGAATACGCGCCAGCGGTGTCAAACCCAGTTCTTTAACCGCAGCCTCGCTGGCGATCATAACGGCGGAAGCCCCGTCCGTTATCTGGCTCGCGTTGGCGGCACTGATATGTCCCCCTTCCTGCAGAGGTTCTAGCGCTTTGATCGCGTCCAGCTCTGCTTCCCAGCGAATCCCTTCATCGACCACATGGTCTTCCTGAGAGCCGTCTTCCAGGGTCACCGGTACCGGGATGATCTCATCGCTGAAACGACCCGCTTGCGTCGCTGCAGCACCACGCTTGTGGGAGTCATAGGCGAACTGGTCTAGCTCTGCCTTGCTCACTCCGTATTTTTCCGCCATACGCTCAGCCCCATGGAATTGGCTGAATGTTGCACTGGGATATCGCTTGCTGATTTCACCGGTAAACGGGTTGCCCAGTTCTTTCGCCGCAAGCACCGGGGAACCGATCGGCAGCTGGCTCATGGATTCCACACCACCCGCAATTACCAAATCCTGAGTGCCACTCATCACTGCTTGGGCTGCAAAGTGGATGGCCTGCTGGGAAGACCCACACTGGCGGTCAATCGTAACCCCCGGCACAGATTCCGGTAGGCAGGAGCTCATAATGGAAGTGCGCGCCACGTTAAAGGCCTGTGGGCCAATCTGGCTCACGCAACCAAAAATCACGTCGTCGACTTTCTCTGGAGCCACACCCGTGCGCTCTACCACTGCATCAATAACACGGCCACCCATGTCCGCCGGGTGTACCTTGCTCAACCGACCGTTCTTTTTACCACCCGCGGTACGCACCGCCGCTACGATATATGCTTCTGCCACCGTACTCTCCTCGTCATCACACGCTGTTGACTATCAGGTCATAAAGATGGCATCGAGGCTACGCCCTCTCCACAAGGAACCTCAATGACCAAAATAGACCACCGGGCGTGGATCTAGTCATTTCCAGGTCAACACAAGTGCGAGGGAATACGAAATCGATTACATAGCCAATGCTATAGCGAGCACTATGTACCTCCCTGCCCCCTGTTAGGCTTGCTCACCAACATGTTGCAAAATTAACGAGGTCAGCCCGTGGGCATTACCGAAATATTCCAGTAGCTCAATCGACAAATCCGGGAAGCGCTGGCGGGCATCCTCCACTTGAGCGGGGATATCCCTGCCTACATGCTTTCCCTTATTAAAGAATAAAGGATACAGCTGCACTGTTTTCACTGGTTGGTGTTCAAGCTGTTGAATCGCTTCGATCAATGAGGGGTTGGCGAGCTCAAGAAAACAGGGCAACACGGCCACATATTCCTGCCCGGCACCGGGGCCAGACTCTGCCACCGTATTCACCAACACACGAAACTCATCATTCGCCGTTTCACTGCGGCTGCCATGGGCCATGATCAATAAAGCTTTGGACATGATCGCTCCTTCGGAGCAGCGGGAAATTGGAAGCTCCACATTGCAAGAATTTCACTGACCTCGGGTATTACCCGCGCTTGATCTTTCAACTTGCAACGCAAAGGCTTGCTCTATAACGATTGCATGGCGGCGGGCCAGCGCCTCACGATCGTCATCGTAGCCGCCACCAATCACCGTTGCTATAGGAATATTCCGGCTTCGGCAACGGACGATGACACCCCGGTCTCGATCGGCGATGCCTTGCTCAGAAATATGCAGCCGTCCTAACGGATCATGCTGGAAAATATCCACCCCGGCATCGTAAAGCACCAGATCCGGCTGCTCTGATTTCAGCAATGATTCCAACGTGGAAAATACCGTATCCAGATAATCCTGATCCGTCATCCCCAGCGGCAACTCCACATCCAGATCACTACGCATTTTGCGAACAGGAAAGTTTTTCTCGCAGTGAATGGAACACGTGAAAGCCCGAGGCTCATCTGCCAGCATGGCAGCCGTGCCATCGCCCTGATGCACATCGCAGTCAAACATCAACACCTTATTGACCACGCCCCGATCCAACAATTGGCGGACCGCAAACACCTGATCATTGAAAATACAGAAACCGGAACCGAAATCGTAATGGGCATGATGGGTGCCACCGGCTAGATGGCAGGCAATACCATGTTCTAGTGCCAACTGAGTTGTCATTAGCGTTCCCATAGGCGCAATACAGGATCGCTTCAATAAGGCTTCACTCCAGGGCAACCCCATGCGCCGCAACGCCTTGGCATCCAGCGTACCGTTCACCATGGCCGATACGTACTGCGGGCAGTGAGCCTGACTTAATAGTGCAGCCTTAGCCCGGCCAGGACGGAATTCGTTGTCGACACACGCAATTCTGCGGCGCCGCAAATGAGTATGTAATAGAGAGAATTTCTCCATGGGGAAGCGGTGCTTCCCAGGAAAAGGAAAACTGTATTCGGGGTGATAAACAAGCGGCAGCACGGGCGACCTGGCAGGCAGTGGTAGGTCGCCGTATTGTGTCGTTTGAAAGATAAACCGGCAAATAACTCAGGATTCAGCGGAGGCCTTGCCCCCTTCACCCAACACCCGGTACAGAGTGACGCGAGACTGATACTGATTATAAATCAGGTCGAGACTGTTCTGGCGGGCACTGTTAAAGCTGCTTTGTGCACTGAGCACATCAGTAAGTTCAGTTTCTCCTTCCCGATAACGCACCTGCGCCACCCGGTAGGCTTCCTCGGCTTGCCGATATGCCTCTTCACGATACTGTTGTTGCTCAGCCAAGCCCTGCACATTACTCAATGATTGCTCCACTTCCTGCAAGGCCACCAACAGAGTACCGGTATAGCTAGCCACCTGTTCTTCCCAGGCGGCCTTGCTTTGCTCAATCCGAGCATCACGTGCACCACCATCAAACAGCGTTTGCGCCAGTGACACTCCGAGGCTGTACACCGCGTCGCCATTGAATAATGAAGACAATGCACTGCTGGCATAACCACCATTGCCGGTGAGCGAAATAGAGGGCCAGTAGTCCGCCCGGGCGGCGGCCACGGAATAGTCCGCCGCCATCAAGCTGGCCTGAGCCTGAGCAACATCCGGGCGCTGGGCCAGCACCTGATCCGGTAGCCCGGCCTGAATTTCCGGTAATTGCAGGCTACTCAGGGCGCCACCGCCCACCTGGAATGCCTGCGGCATTTCGCCCACTAATACCGCCAGGGCATAGCGGCTCTGGCGAAGTTGATGACGCAGGGAGGGCAGCTGCGCCTCCACATTGGCGACCACCGTTTTCTGCTGAGCCAGATCCTGGGGAGAAACGGCACCGTTCTCTACCTTGGCTTGCACCACATCCAATACTTGCTGGGCCAGCGCCAGGTTTTCTTCTGACAGCGCCAGATTGTCCTGCAGATACAACACCTGCAGATACATATTCACCACACTGGCAATGACCGTGAGCTGCACGGTATCACGGCTGAACTGACTCGCCAGCAGGGAAGCCCGCGCCACATCACGGCTATTGCGAAGCTGCCCCCACAGGTCCAGCTCGTAACTGGCACTCAGTGAGGCATTGTAGCTATCGGTGCTTCCGCCTTCACCAAATACACCACTACGACTGCCTCCTGCTCCCAGCCCTATGGTGGGAAACAGTGCTGAACCGGCCTGACTCAATTGCGCATCGGCCTGCTCAACTCGCGCCGCCGCCACCAGCAAATCCGTATTGGCCGCCAGCGCCTTTTCCACCAGCTGATCCAGCTCCGCGCTGTTAAATTGTTGCCACCATTGCGGGTGGTTCACCATGGCCTCACTGGCCTGCTGCTGGTTGAGCCATTGCGTTGGCATTCCCTGTTCCGGAGCTTGCAGGCCGGACTGCATGGCACAGCCGGAAAGCAAAACAAATACCATCACCCACAACTGTTTATTGATTGCCTTAATCATTACTGAGCGCCTCCACTGGGTTTAGGCGCGCGGCCTTCAACGCAGGTGCAAAACCAAATAACAAACCGATTCCCGCAGCGCAGACAAAGGACACCACCATGACCGGCACGGAGAACACAATCGCCATGCCAAACAGCATCAATAACCAACCCACCAATACCCCTATCACTACGCCAACAATGCCGCCCAAGGCCGATACCACCACCGACTCGGTAAGAAATTGCTGAAGAATATTGCGCTGTCTTGCCCCGGTAGCCATACGGATACCAATTTCATGGATACGTTCGGTCACACTCACCAACATGATATTCATCACTCCGATTCCGCCGACTAACAAGGAAATGGCGGCAATGGAACCGAGCAGAGCCGTTAAGGTGTTTTGGGTTTCCGACACCATTTCCAGCAGCGAGGCCATGTTGAAAACGCGCACATCCTGCTTGCCATGACGCTGGGTTAACAGCGCCACCGCAGCGGCTTCCGTGGCATCGATTTGCGTCACATCATCCACCGCTACCGTAATAGAGTTAAGATAGTTTTGTCCGAATAAACGCAGGGTTCCGGTGGACAGTGGAACAATGACCACATCATCCTGATCCTCCCCCCGATCACTGGCGCCCTGAGCGCTCATCACACCAATTACTTGAAAAGGAATACTGTCGAGTAACAGGAACTGCCCCAATGGATCACCCTCCGGAAACAGATTCTCTTTTACTGTCTGGCCAATCACAGCCACCGGAGAATAGCTCTTGAGATCCTCCTCCCCGAAAAATATTCCCTGCACAGGCTGCCAATCACGTAGCGATGGAAAATCTTCGCTCACCGCCTGCACGCTGGTCGAGATATCCATACCATTGGCCCGGGCAGTCACATTCCCAGAAATTTCCGGTACCGCGATGCTTATATTAGGAAGGGACTCTAACGCTTGCGCATCTGATGGCACCAAGGTGGCAATCACCCCATCCGCCACTCGTTGCATGCCCCGGTCCGGGCGAACGACTAGAAGATTGGTGCCACGTTCATTGATCTGTGCCACCACATCCTGTTTTGCGCCCTCACCAATCGCCAACATCACCACTACCGCACCTACGCCAATAACAATGCCAAGCAGTGTCAGCAGGGTGCGCATCCAATTAGCGCGCAAAGAACGCAAAGCCATAACAACCGCTTCCATCACCTCACCAGGATCCGGCATCACGGATTCTTTTGGCGGCGCTGACACTGGTTTGGCGCGCTCATGGAGATGATCATGATGTCGCGTATCGCTAATCAGGTTGCCATCATGAATCTCCACTACCCGATCCGCATGGGCGGCCACCTTGGCGTCATGGGTAATCACAATAACGGTGTGGCCTTGCTCCGCCAGGTTGCGCAGCTGATCCATTACCGCTTCCCCACTGGCGCTGTCCAGCGCACCGGTGGGCTCGTCGGCAAGAATCACCTTGCCGCCATTCATCAAGGCCCGAGCAATAGATACCCGCTGCTGCTGCCCCCCGGAAAGTTGGCTCGGACGATTTTCCAGGCGATCTTCAAGACCAAGATCTGTCAGTAACTGCTGCGCTCGCTGTTTGCGCTCTTCTCGGGGCACGCCTGCATAAATAGCCGGTAACGCTACGTTTTCCCAAGCACTGGCGGTGCCAATCAAGTGATAACTCTGGAATACGAACCCAAACATTTCCCGACGCAACCAGGCCAGCTGGTCATGATCCATGGCCGTCACCGGTTGGTCGGAAAAGCGATATTCTCCGTCACTGGGTTGATCCAGGCAGCCAAGAATATGCATCAGGGTAGACTTCCCCGAGCCGGAACTGCCCATAATGGCAAGAAACTCCCCCGCCTCAATGGACAAATCAATGCCGTGCAAGACTTCTACATCTTGATCCCCGGCAGGATAACGCTTGCGAATGTTACACAGTTCAATCAACGGCATTAGAACCGTCCTTGACGTGGCAGACTATCCTTGTTTTTTTTCAACGCAACATTGCTGCTCGCTTGGCTCAGCGTCACAAAATCGCCCTCTTCAAGCCCCTCATCAATCACGATACGAACGCGGTTGTCGATACCTATTTTCACTGGTTGATCCTGTGGTTCTCCCTTGCTATCCAGCACCTGAACTTTCCACGCCCCTCGCCCCGCTCGCTTTACGGCAGCCATCGGCAAGCTCAGCACATCGCGGGCGGAATTAACCACGAAGAAAACCTGCGCGGTCATCCCCGACATTAACTGACCATTATCGTTAGCCACATCGAACTCAGCGGTGTACAGGACCACATTGTTCACCACTTCCGGCGTAGGCAGCACTTGCCGTAGCTCACTGTCGTAGCGCACCGTCTCATTGCCAAGGGTGTTGAAATAAACCGGCATGCCTGCGCTTAGTCGATGAACGTCTGCCTCGGACACTTCCGTGGAAATCGTCATCACGGACAGGTCAGCAATGCGCATCAGTGTCGGGGTAGTCTGGTTAGCGTTAAGCGTCTGGCCTTCACGGGCGTCCAAGCTCACAACCGTGCCGCTGCGTGGAGCATAAATTTTCGCATAGCCAAGGGTCGCCTGATCGCCCTCCACACTGGCTTGTTTTTGACGAATCTGTGCTTGCAATACTTTGATCTGGGCACCGGTAATCGCCAAGTTTGACTCGGCACTTTGAAAAGCATCTTCACTGGTAGCATTCGCGTCACGCAAACGCTGCTGACGCTGATATTGAAGCTCAGCCAGATTCAACTCGGCCTGCCGCTGCTCTAACTGAGCACGTAACGCTTCCAGCTCAGCAAGGCCCGCATCTACTTGCGTTTGCTGCACGGAGGCGTCAATTTCAGCCAGCAGCTGCCCCTCCTCCACCGAGTCCCCTACATCCACATACAAATGCGTCAACTGCCCTGAGACCTGCGCACCCACATCCACATAATCTCCCGGCTCCAGGGTGCCCAGCGCGGTGACCAGTTCCTCCACATCACCACGCTCCACCGTGGCTGTTTCCCACTGCGTGGCCGGCGCCGACGAAAAGCCCCAGCGCCAACCGGCGAACAACAGGCATACGATTAAAACAACAAAGAAAAGAACCGTTTTCGGGAAACGACGAATCCAGCGAGGCATGGGCAATTCCACAGACCAGTAATGATGGTGAGGAATATAACGGGAAATGTTGCAAGAAATGTGGAGGGAGGAAATTGCGAGTTCAAAGTTAAAAGCGCGAACAGCGCTGTGCCACGCAGCCAAAACAACCCCGTGGCCCCGGGAAAAGAATCGCGGCACTACCGTTTCTAATGTGGCTCTGCCACCGAGCCACGCTTTTCAAGTTTCAACGTTGAACGTTGAACGTTGAACGTTGAACTAGAGCAACCACTCCATCCCATGGCGGACCTGGTTACGGGCGTTTTCAGTGATGACCTCGCCGTGGGCCAGGCTGAGTTTTTCAAAGGGCCACTCGAGGATTCGGGTCACGCTGGCGCGGGCTTTGCGCCGGTTCAGATACACCAGCCGTAAAACCGGATGCCAGCCCGGTGATTTCCACAGGCCTCCCAGTTTCAAATACCAGCGAGTGAAGCCATGGTCGCATTGATGGAAGTTTTCAATCAGATCGGCGGCAATTAGCGTTTTACTGGAACAATGATAGAACACCGTCTCGTGCAACATGGATCCTTCGATAAACACTAACTCGAAATCATCCCCCCAGTCTGGATGCGGGGTTTGCGAGAGCACCGCATCCAGTGCCAGATCCTTGCGCTTGCTCGCCAGTTTTGCCGGGCCGTGCAGCACGGCCTGGGGATAACGCTGTTTCACTTCACCGGCAAACACATGGTGAAAAAGGTTCGGGCAAACGATATGCGCCACTTCACCTAACGCCGCCAGTTCCCCGGCCAACGCATCGTCCACCGGAACCGGGGAGTGCAGCAACAAACCACCCGAAGACAATTTGACCACAGTCATCCGAGCGCCCACATGCAGCCCCATAAAGTGATGGGGAATGGCATAGGCCCAGACATTATTGGCAACCACTTCAAGTAACGGCACAGCTGACTCCTTAACGGGATATGCGCTCAGGATACCTGCTTGATCCCGGTGATACAGCCTATTTGCGTAACGGTTCCAGCAAACCTTCCGTGCCGTCCATTTTCAGCATCAGCGCCAGTGCCATCAGCCGGCCTAGCTCACCTTTCGGGAAACCCTTCTTGGTAAACCACAACAGGTATGGCTCGGGCAGATCGATCAATACCCGGCCGGCATATTTCCCGAAGGGCATGGTACGTTCAATCAGGGCAGTCAGATCTTCCTGTTTAAATTCCATAGAGCTCATCTTGATCACAGTGGAGAGGCAGAAAACATAAGCTGCCCAACTCGGTGCAGCCTACCGCCCCACCTTCTCATCGCCAACAATAATAACCATTTGCTCACGACGTACCGCACCCGTGCTCTGCGGCGGACTCGTTCTGCGCCTGACGCAAAATCGACACGGCGCTGTGGGTAAACAGGCCCGCAATGGCCACTGCCACCAGCAGGTCTGGCCAGCGGCTGTCTAGCCATACCACTAGGGTGCCGGAGATCAGCACTGTCAGGTTGGCCAACGCATCATTGCGCGAGCACAGCCAGGCGGATCGAATATTGGCGTCCCCCTGCCGGTGGCGCAGCAATAACAGCGCACTAATCACATTGGCCGACAGCGCCAAACTGGCTACACCCATCATCAGCTCGCCCTGCGGCGCACTGCCCTTCACCAGCGCCCAAATGCTGTTCGCCAGCACGATCACGCCCATCAACAATAACGACACCCCCTTGATACGGGCTGCGCGTACCCGCCAGGCCACCGACTGTCCCAACGCCCACAAGGTTAAACCGTAGGTAGCGGTATCGCCCAGAAAGTCCAGCGCATCGGCCTGCAATGCCCGCGAATCCGCCAGCACTCCAGAGGCCGCTTCCACCACAAACATCACCGCATTAATCGCCAACACGATCCATAGCACTCGTTGGTAATCTGGTGCCGGGTTTCCCACTATCTCGTGATCACAACAACCCATATTGTTTCTCCACTCTCTTTGGGCCCGACATGGCAGTGGCAAACGTCTATTGCTGCCGGTAGCGCCTGCTTGGGCTCCTTGATTTCACTGATTCAGGTTCCATTTAAAAAGCTATAGTAACTACAGGTTCAAGCCCAGTTATCGGCCCATGAGGTAATAATCATGCCAACCCTGTTCTCTATCGGCGCGCTCAGTAACGCCACCGGCTGCAAAGTGGAGACGATTCGCTACTACGAAAAAATCGGATTGATGCCGGAACCGGCACGCAGTGAAGGGGGACAGCGACGCTACCATCAGCGTCACCGGGAACGATTGGCCTTTATTCGTCACAGCCGCGAATTGGGCTTCACCCTGGAAGATATTCGTGAGCTGCTCACCATGAGTGAACAGCATGGCTGTGCCGATGATATTGCCCGCCGCCACCTTGAGACCGTCGAGCAACGAATTCGATCACTCAGCGCCTTGCGCGATGAACTGGGCCGAATGATTAACGAGTGCGAACAAGGGAGGCCTGGCGAATGCCGGGTTATAGAAGTGTTAAGCGATCACCGCAAATGCACCACCGAGCATGGCCACTAGACCCAGTGGCCACCTCCTGGCCCTTCCTGTCTCTTCCCGTTACAAGCGCCTTGGCTGACATTTATACATCACGTTATGCACCCGTTTACCCCATATGGGTGAGGCATATTCCCGGCAGCTTTCTACAATAAACATAGCCGGCTCTTTTGGGGAGCCAACTAGGTCAACAAAGAAGGGAACAAGGGGAAGATAATGAAATGGACCATTGGCATTGCCATATTACTGGCTTCACAGTTTGCTGCCGCAGACTATTACTCCAGCCTGGACGATGACACCTGCTGGGATGCTCGCAACAGTGGTGGCGCCCCCTGCATGGTGGTGCACAACACCAAATGGAGCCAGTACAGCAAAGGGAATTTTATCGTTACCTACCGCAATTCCTGCAACAATCGTATCTACGCCCGTTTCTGCAATGAACGCAAAGACGGCTCTGAAGATTGCGGCGCCTCCGGCATCGGGGCCGGTAAAACCAAGAGTTGGTCTACATCCAACGCCAATGGCCGCTACAGTTACAGATCCATTGGGGTCGAACGGGGCTCCAAGGACTGGGTGTGCAGCGGCAAGGTATCCGGCTGGCACGATTAACATTCAGTGGCTTGTTTTTGGCGCCCGCTATCACGGGCGCCTAACCTAACCAGAGATGGTTATCCCAGCCGCCCCCCGGCAATGCCAGCCACTGCCCCTGCACATCCGCAGTACGGCTATCGAAGTAACGGCATTTGCCCTGCCCCGAGGTCACCGCAAACCCGCCCGGCACTGCCCCCACACCGGCACAATCTGACATCGGCGTATCTAGCAAGGTCTCCCCGCTATCCAGGTCCCAGATAAAGAACCGGTTGCCCCGTGGCGCCGTCATGGCCACTTGCCGTTGCTGGCGATGAATGGCGATGCTGGCGGTGTACTGATCCATCATTGCCAGCTGTGTCTGGCTGACAGGAAACGGTTGATAGGCCTCACCGGGGCGCTTGATGGCCAGCAACGGCACACGGTTATAGGCGGGGCCATGATATTGCTGCCCGGTCACCACCGTGCCGTCGCCAGCCACATCCAGGTGACGAATACTGCTTTGCGTATCCGTGAGAATTTCCTTGCTGATTAGCGCACCGTGACGATCCATGATTACTAGGCTGGAGGTCATGGTCTCCAGGTTCATTTGTTGGCGGCTGAGCCCGTCAGTGCGGATACCGCCGTTACCAATCGCTAGGGATTCGCCATCTGGCATCCAGGCCAGTTCGTGGGGGCCAACACCATGGGTGGACGCTTCGCCGTCATGGACTAGCTGCAAAGCAGCGCGATCCAGCCGATAGCGCCCCAGCACACCACGGCCGGGCTCATTGAGATCGTTTTCGGTGGTGTACAACCATTGGCCCTGCGCATGGAAAACGGCATGCCCATAGAAGTGGCGATACGGCTGGCTATGCAGGGTTTGCAGCAAAGAGCCATCGCGCAGATCCAACAGATAACTTTCCCTTGCTGGCCGGCGCCCCACAAACAAAGCAACAGGCAGGAAAGGATGGCGAGCCACCGCATGGCAGCGTTCGCGCACCGGCGTCGCGAAGGCCCGCTGGCCATTCAAATAATAGCCCATGGCATAGTGCTGGCCGGCATCATCGTTGCGCGCGGAAAGCAGCAGGGGCGATTTGCCCGCCGTACGGGTCCACAGTGACCCGCCACCCAGAGCGGCCACACCGGCCATCGCCGCACCAGCACCCAGCAACTTACGTCGTGTTAGTGGCATAACGCTCCCCGCAAGCTTGCACCGCCCACTGCGACCAAACTTTTAACTATTAACGCGCAACGGACTCTAGTCTCCGTCGTTGGCGTTAAAACCAATCTGGATATTCAGTGCCCGAGCCAGCTCTATCTGCTGCCGATTTTCCAATTGATCCAGCGCGGTATAAAGCGCCGCCAACGTATCCCTGTGGGAGGGGGCCTGCACCAATTCCACCAGCGGCCCAGGCAACGCCTCCATCCGGCTATTCACATCCGCATAGGCCTGATCAATATCACTCACCAAGCCTTCATCGCTCACCAGAGAACGTACCCGCTGCCATACCGCCCACGCGCCTTTTAGTGACGCTTGCAGGTTTTCAATAGATTGCTGGCTACGCCAAGCTTCCGCTTGATAGGGCTGCGCCACGCCTTTATTCAGCCGGCCCATGGGCACACCCAATTTTTTCTTCAGCACGTCCACACCGGTAATCTGCACCCGCAGAATCGCCGCCAGACCATCATCCGCAGTGGCATAGCGCTCGTTGGGAAAATCGCTTAACTGCAACAACATTCCCTCAGGCCCACGCCACAGTTTCAACACCTCTTCAGACAACGCCCATTGGTGGTTCGCAATACCCTTCAGTAACGGACAATAGCGATCACGGCTGGAAGCCAGTGCTATCGATTCATCAAACAGCACAAATTCAAAAGCGGTTAGCCCCTGCACTACCACACTGGCCTTCTCCAGCTGCTCACCGGTGAGTGGGCCGGCCTCGTCTAACAACGCTTCAGTCTGGCGAACCACCAGGTTGCGTTTGTCCGGCCAGAACTGAACCTGCCAGCTACGATTGCCTTCCGACAACGGGCCGATCATCAACGGCTGCAAGTAAGACCACTGTGACTGGGCGTGAAAAAATGCGGCCTTCATCTTTTCCACCGAGGCCTGCGGGTCCGCGCAGTACGCCTCCACACTGTCCATCAGCGCGGCATTGCTGTCGTGCCATTGTTGGTGAGCCGGCAATAACACCTCAGTGGCCAGCTGAACAGTGACCTCCTGCCGTGGGTTGCTACACGCTGCCAGCATCAACACGGACAACGCGACCGCCCCCTGCATAATCAAAGCACGCATGGTGAATCCTCGACCTTAATCGTCGTTATAAAGAGTTCAAGAAAGCCAACAACGCCGCGCGCTGACTAGCATCAAACGCCAACACCGCATCCCGAGACTGAGCCGCCTCACCTTCGTGCCAGAGAATCGCTTCCATTAGATTGCGGGCGCGGCCATCGTGGAGAAACTGAGTATGGCCATTCACTGCCTCCGTGAGGCCGATACCCCACAGCGGCGGGGTACGCCACTCCTGGCCATTAGCCAAAAACTCCGGGCGACCGTCCGCTAAACCCGGCCCCATGTCATGGAGCAACAAATCGGTGTAGGGACGAATCGTCTGGTTGGCCAGCTCCGGCTCCGCGGCCTCGGCTCCGGTGGTGAACACGGCCACATGGCAGCCTTGGCAATTCGCTTGGAAGAACAGGCTTTTACCCGCCAGCACCTGTTTATCGTCTACATTACGGCGGGCCGGCACGGCCAGGTTGCGGGTATAAAACGTGACGTTATCGAGGATGGAATCACTCACCTCCGCGTCGCCGCCGTTGGGCATGGCCAGGCAATCGTGCTGGGCCGGGGAGCAGGAATCGGTGGGCACCAAATGGCTGGTAAGGCCCATGTCATTAGCGAAGGCTTCCGCATTTTGCTGGCGCAAGCTGGGCTGCCCTGCCTTCCAGCCAAAACGTCCCATGGCCGTGGTGTCATTACGGCGATCCCAAACGCGATTTGCCCGGCCACTGATACCGTCACCGTCCGCATCCTCCGGGTCAGCATGGGCTAACAGGTCTGCTTCCGGAATGGCTTCCAGTAACCCCAAACCAATCACCGGCGGGGCAATACGCGCGGAAAACAGCGTGGCAGGATTCATGTCTCCGTACGCCAAGTTACTGAAACTCAGTCGAGGCACACGCAGAGCAACTTGGTAGCCATCTTTAAAAGTGACAATCCGGGTGCGGTAATCCACCCGCACCCGGCCTTCCGGCTCAACCCCGGGAATGGCCGCATCCTGAAATTGCCCGCCATAGGTTGGCTCAGGCATTAACCCACCTTGGGTCAAATCATCTTCTGCTTTAGCAGGCACCGACAACCGCACCAACATGGAAACCGCTTGTTTGGCATCAGGGCCAGGCGGGTGACCTCGGCCATCCTTGATATGACAGTTCTGACAAGCGTTGGTATTGAATAATGGGCCAAGGCCGTCACGAGCATCCGTGGAGGCCGGAGCAATAACCCAAGGGTTCCGGAAAAAGCTGTTGCCCACACTGAAATCCAGCCGCCGAGACGGTGGCAGATTCGCTAGCGGCAGCGAAAACGCATTCTGGTCTGTTTTAGTCACTGTGGCCTTACCCGCAGAAAGCTGCTCACCGGGCTCGGCTTCGGTAAAAGTGGGACCTTGATCACAAGCCGCCAACAGGGCCGCCAAAGACAGCAAGAAATATCGCAAGGGTGGGTATCCTTCTCTCTTGAGAGCCTAGCTGTGCAGACTCAATACTTGAGTCACGAAGACAATGAGCAAGCTTTCCGCTTTTCGCTGGAATGTACGGCTCCAGCACAGCGCCCGAGATAACGGGCCGGCGGCCGGTTGCTTTCAACCCACCGCGGGCCTCATGTCAGAAGCTGTGGTTGGCGGTATCCGGATTCAGTGCCTGAATATTTAGCACCGCTGCGGCCGCCTCAATACTGGTAGTCTGCGCGACCAAGGTATCGATGGCCGCATTCACCGTGGCCGCCCCCTCGCTATTCCCTGGCGCAATCAACTGATCAAAATGAATGCCATTGTTGGCACTGTCCACCAGCCCCTGCAGCGCCGCGCGGCTAGCCTCCAAGTCGGCTTTCAATTGGTTGTCGATGGCCGGCTTATTGGCGGCCACCAAGTCACTCAAGGAAGGGCCGGTCAAGGTTTCACCGTTCACTCGCCGATACTCGCCCAGATACACATTGCGAATGCCCTTACCATTATAAAAATGCGACGCATGCGTATTGTCACTAAAACAGTCGTGCTCGTCTTCTGGGGAATGGGCCGCAAGTGCCACCTTCATCCGCTCTCCAGCCAACTCGCCCAATGACAGGCTTCCCATGCCAAACAACATCTTGCGAAGGCCGTTCTCCACTGAGTCGGCTTCCAGCTCAGCCCGGTAGTTCTCTTCACCCGGACGCCATTCGTCTACCATCACTTCCAGATCGTTAATCAGCAGATCGGTAACCACCGACAGGTACTCGCGGCGGCGGGCATTATGCCCCCCAGTGGCTTGCGGGCCGGTGGCAAAATCCGTTGCCGGGCGCTCACCGGCACCAGCGTCGGTTCCATTCAAGTCCTGCCCCCACAACAAAAATTCAATAGCATGATAGCCGGTGGCCACATTCACCTCGGAGCCCCCTAGCTCATTCAAACTGGCTAACAACTCTGCGCTCAGGTCCGTCAAATCCAGAGCCTGCTCACCAATCTTCAAGGATTCGCTGGCAATAATATTGGCGCGGGCGCCGGGGTTGCCCATCACCGCGTGATAATCCTCATCCACGTAATCAATCAGGCCCTCATCCAGCGGCCAGGCATTCACCTGTCCTTCCCATTCGTCCACCACCACATTGCCGAACCGAAATACTTCACTCTGCATGTAGGGCACCCGGGCCGCACGCCAAGCATCCCGGGCCGCAGTTAGGCTATCTTCCGTAGGTGCTGCCAGTAACGCATCAATTTGAGTTTTCAACTTGCGAGCTTCGGCAAGCGCATCGGTATAGGTCGCCAACGCCACGTCAGCATAGTGGCTGACCACCTTCTTGCCCTGCGTCTGATCATAGGCCTGCGCAACAACGGCCCCGCTGGACTGCGGTTCATCGCTACAGGCAGAAAAAAACAGGGTGGCCAGTAAAAGGCCGCCGGTGGACAGGCGAGTCAGCATGAAAATTCCCCGATCAGATCGAATATCACAAGCAAACGCGCCGAGCAGATCGACGCGGAAACAGTCTAGGCATACATAATGCGAATTATTCGCATCTTTTAAAAGGGCTGCGTCCAAAATCTGCACATATCCAGCATTTTTTCGCCACAATTCGTCGAATGCCCCCCAATAAACAAATTGTTTACGGTGAACCCAGTTCACAAAAAGTCTAAAATAGCGCCGCTCTCCGCTCTCTTTTTTAGCTACAGTGCGAGTCGCCCGCCATGACCACCGTTCTACTAATCCTGGTGGCGCTGGGCTTTTTGTCCATCGTCGTCGAAGATATCGTCCATATTGATAAGGCAAAAACCACGCTGTTTTTCGGGTCCTTCGCCTGGCTACTGTTTTTTATTGCCCCCCCGGCTCATCTCAGTCACGACGCGCTGATGAAAAGCCTTAATGACAACCTGCTGGATATTGCCACCCTGTGGTTGTTTCTGATGGCCGCCATGACCTTCGTGGCTTATCTATCCGGCAAGGGCATTATCGACAGCCTGGTCAACAAACTGCTACCCGAGCGCATTAGCGAGCGCAAACTCATGTTGCTCACCGGCGTGTTTGCCTTCCTGTTCTCTTCCATGGCCGACAACATCACCGCCACCCTGGTGTGTATCGCCGTGTTGATGAACCTGAACCTGCCGGTCAAAAAACTAATGCGCTACGTGGTGCTGGTGATATTTTCGGTTAACGCTGGGGGCACCGCGCTGATTACCGGCGATGTCACTACACTGATGATTTTCCTGGCAGGCAAAGTGGAAATTCCGGACCTTCTATTGCTTAGCCTGCCCGCCGCCGGAGCAGTTGCTGCACTAGCATTAATGCTCTCATTAGGGCTCAGTGAAGAAGTGCACATCAAGAAACAAAACAACGTCATCGAACGCGGAGACAAGGTTATCGCGCTGCTGTTCTTCGGCACCATTGTCGGCACCATCGCCGCCAACGTAGCATTCGGAATTCCGCCGGTGCTGTGCTTCCTGTTCGGTCTATCGTTGATGTTCATGGTGGTGCAGTTCCTAAACAAGGACGAGCCAATTCTGGAATATATCCGCAAGATTGAATTCGACACCCTGCTGTTTTTCCTGGGCGTATTGCTGTTGGTAGGTATGCTCAAGGAGCTGGGTATGCTGGCCTACTTCCCCGCGCTTTATGATGTTATGCCACCCGTGGCCGCTAATTTCCTGGTGGGCTTGGCCTCGGCACTATTCGATAACGTGCCGCTGACCGCCGCGCTGCTCAATTCCGGGATAGAAATGAACTTATCCCAATGGCTGTCACTAACCTATTCGGTCGGTGTGGGCGGGTCGCTACTGGTCATTGGCTCCGCCGCCGGGGTGATCGCCATGAGCAAGATCGAAGTGCTCACCTTCGGCAGCTACCTGCGTTACTTCGGCTACCTGTTGGTGGCCTACAGTATCGGCTTTGTCGCGGTGCTGGGGTTGGGGCTGCTGGTTTAGCCACCGCCGGCATGCCGACTATCGTCCTCGCCGAGCATAGCGAGGGCGATTACCGCAACAAATCAGTTCGCGCCGTAAAAATCATCATCCAATTCTTTCAAATCATTATCGAGCTGTTGCCAATTAGCCTGGCCATCTACGCTACCTGCCCCGGTCAACTCACGGTATTCATCAATACGCTGTTGCAATTCAGTCAACACATCCTCTAGTGCCAGCTGGTGTCGCTCCGCCTCCGTGCTACGATCTGCTTCACCTTGCTTCTCCAATTGATCCAGCTCGCTCTCCAACTCGTCCAGCTTACTTTTAATATCAGCAATCATTTGTTTACCGGTTTCCATAATCAAAACTCCTTTTCAATCGGGGGCTCCAAACAAAGTCCGTTTCAGAGTGAGCCCATTTGCCGAGCAGGGTCAAGGCTGCCACCAGCCACGGTTCTTACCGCCAGAAAATCTGGCCAACAATGCACGCCTCCTCCGCCACTAAATGGTTATGGTCGCCGTTACCCAACGCTCAACCGACCAGCGCATTATCATCGCCGGCCTTTCCCTATTAGAATGGACGGCTGGCCTATCCGCACGACACTGGGCGGCACTCACAGCCTATGGCTACGGTCGCCGGGTAGGCCCGTTTCGTTCACCGCCGCCATGGACAACAGTATGTACAGGACGCAAACACCCGCGCATACCGGCCCCGCCGGCAGCCGGCTGGTAGAGCTGCTTGCTAGCCTGGACCCAAAAGCAGCCTCGTCCTCCCATGCGTGTTTCGCTGAGCGGCTAGGCCGGCTGTTTGACCTGTCCGACACGATTGCCCTGGATACCGCCACCCAGCACCGTCCAAAAGGACCGTTTACAGCTCAGCCCGATATTTCAGAGACTCTGCAGGCTGATCTACTGAAAACCCGCAACACCCTGCTGGAGAACCTGAGCCACAGTTTCGCCGGCACACAGGCCGCCTCGGTGATCAGCCTGCCACCGTTGAACAAAGACATACCGGCGGGCAAGCGGCCCACCTTTGGCCCCTATGAGCGTTTCCACCAAGCTCACCAGCGGCAGATGATTGCCGCACTAACCAACCTGCGCTTGCGCGCCCGGCGCCACCTCTGTGCCCATAGTGCAGAGCTGGCCCGACTGGCGGAGCTGGATGCGGTGTTCGAACACGGCCTCTCTACATATGTGCGCCGCTGTTTCAGTGCCATGCCCGCGTTTCTGGAAAAGCGCTACCGCGTCCTGTGGCAACAAGGTCAACACACACACCCACAAGAATGGATGGCCGCCAACGGCTGGCTATCCCAGTTTTGCCAAGAAATTCAAATGCTGTTACTCGCTGAGCTGGACGCCCGCCAGGAGCCCATTCTGGGGTTACTGGACGCGGCGGCAGGTGCCACCACCGACGCCGACACCCGGCTCACCGACATTGATGATAAGGAAAGCACCACCCCATGAGACGTTTTCTATTTGCTCTCCCGTTTGTCCTCGGCGCCGTGGCCGTTATCTGGATCGGCACCACCTTCCTGGGTAACCCGGTGGCCTTCACCGTTACCCTGCTGATCGCCGCCGTCTACGGGCTCGGGTTTGTCGAATTACTGCGCTACCGCCGCGATACCACCAAGTTAAACCTGCGACTACAACAATTACCCCACCCTAACGATGGCCGCGAAACGCTGACTCGCTGGCTCAGCGAACTACCCAACACCCTGCGCCACGCCGTGCAACGCCGTGTTGACGGCCATCCGGCCACCCTGCCCGGGCCGGTACTGACCCCATACCTCACCGGTTTACTGGTAATGCTCGGCTTGCTGGGCACCTTCGTGGGCATGATCGTCACCCTCAAAGGCGCCGCCACCGCCTTGGATGGCAGCAGTGAGCTGAGCGCCATTCGCAGCGCGTTGTCCGCACCTATTGCCGGCCTAAGTCTGGCCTTTGGTACCTCCATCGCCGGGGTTGCTGCCTCCGCCATGCTTGGCCTCACCGCGACCCTGTGTCGCCGCGACCGCATGGACGCCTCCCGTCAGCTAGACGATGCAGTGGACGGCCAGCTGTATCGCTTTTCTCTAAACCACCAACGCGAAACGGCCTACGCGGCCCTGCAAAGCCAGTCCCAGGTGTTCCCGGAACTGGTCACCGCCCTGCACACCCTCACCGGGCGCATGGAACAAATGGGCGAACAGCTCACCGGCAACCAGCAGGCCTTCCACAATGGACTCCAAGAGCAATACCAAGGGTTGGCGCGTTCCGTTGCTGATTCTTTACGTGACACCCTAACCGACAGCAGCCGCCTGGCCGCCGAGAGCGCTCAATCAATCATGGCGCAATCCCTCGCCAGCCTCAGCGAGCAGGCTCAAGGCACCCACGAAAAGCTCAACGCAATCACCGAACAACAGCTCGGCGCCCTTACCGAACGTTTCCGTGACACCACCGAGCAAGCCGCCGAACACTGGCGCGCCGGGCTGGCCGAGCATCAGCAAACCAGTGCCCGGCTGGTGAGTGACATCAGCACCTCGCTGGCGGCTCACCACGATCAGTTCCAACACAACAGCAATTCCCTACTGCAACAGGTCCGTGACACCCAACAACAATTGGGCAATGCCAGTGAGCAACAACTCGCCACCATCACCGGAGAATTCCAGACTGCCTCCCGTCAGGCACTGCAAGACTGGAACGCCGGGCTGGAGGCTCACCGGGCCAGCGGCGCAGAACTTCTCCAACAAGTACGCGACACTCAACAGGCCGTGGCCGAACACAGTGAAAAGCAGTTTTCAGCCATCGCCGGCCAGTTCCAGGCCAGCACCGAACAGGCCGCTCAACAGTGGCAAACCGGCCTCAGCGAGCAGCAACGCACCGTGGCCACCTTGGTTAACGATATTCGTAACGCTCTGCACGAGCACAACAGCGAATTCCGTGACAGCGCTGCCGGCCTGCTCAGCGGCCAGCAAACCGGCATGGACAGCCTGATCAACCAGCTGGGTGAGCAACTCAGTGTGTTGCGCGATCAAGAAGCCGCTCGCGGTGACGCCGCCAGCGAGCGCCTAGCCAAGCTTGAGGCCACCGTCAGCGAGCATCTAGGTCGCCTGGGCACTGCTCTAGAAGAACCAATGATGCGCTTGATCGAAACCGCCTCGGAAACACCGAAAGCGGTCGCGGAAGTGATTTCCCGCCTGCGCGAAGAAATGACCCACAGCAGCGAGCGGGACAACGAACTGTTGGAAGAACGTCGCCGCATCATGGCCGAGCTGGATACCTTGCTCAGTGCCCAGCAGGATGCCGCCGGCGCCCAGCGTGACGCTATCGACACCTTGATTCGCACCTCCAGCGAGACGCTGAGTCAGGTGAGCGACACCTTCTCGCAACAGGTCAGCGACCAGGCCAGCCAACTTAATCAGGTCGCCGGCGACGTCGCCGGTAGCGCCGCCGAAGTGGCCAGCCTCAGCGACGCCTTTGCCACGGCCGTGCAAGTGTTCAGCCGCGCCAACGACACCCTACTGGACAATCTTCAGCAGGTGGAAAGCTCACTGGAGAAATCCTCTGCCCGGGCCGACGAGCAACTGGGCTACTACGTGGAGCAAGCCCGCGAGGTGATTGAGCTCAGCATGGCCTCACAGAAAGAAGTCATTGATGCCCTGGCCAACCTACGCCATGGCGATGCCCCTGCGCACAATGGCCAGCGCTCGGTTTCCGGGGTTAATTGATGGACGAATTACACGACAGCGATGCCCAGGCCTCGCCGGTCTGGGCCATCTTCTCGGATCTCATGGCCGCCCTGGTGGGCATTCTGGTGTTGCTGCTGGTGTGGGTGATCGGCATCCAGCTGGAGCTGAGCCAATCCCTGGAGCAGGAAAAAGCCAAACGCCTCGCCGAAGAACAACGGCGCATGGCATTGGAAGAAGCGCTGGCCGACCCGTTGGCCAGCGGCCGGGTGACGTTCAACAATGGCCGTATCGGCATCAGCGGCAGCGTGCTGTTCCAGCTCAACTCCGACCGGCTGCAACCGGAAGGCAAAGCCCTGCTCAGTGATCTGGTAAAACCGCTACAGGTGTTCCTCAGCCAACACGACGATATGCTCATGGTTAGCGGCTTCACCGACGCCCTACCCATCAACCGGAGCAACGGCCGCTATGCGGATAACTGGGGGTTGTCAGCCCAGCGAGCACTCACCGTCACCCGTACCTTGATTGAGCAGGGCATGCCCGCCGATCAGGTGTTTGCCGCCGCCTTTGGCGATAACCAACCGGTGGCCCCCAATGACGATGCGGACAGCCGTGCCCGTAACCGCCGGGTGGAGCTGACCACCGTGCCCCGACAAAGTGAGAAATCCGATGCGCCCTGACGCGGACTCTCCCTCGTCCTCCCCCTCAGCAACTCTGGAGGCTCTGACAGAGCGCCTAGAGGCCCTGCAAGAGCAAGGAGGAGAACACTTTGACCCGGTACGGTTCCGTTTTCTGGCCAGCCTTACCCAACGGCTGGCCACATTGCCGGCCCCTCCCGCTGGCACACTGAGCAAGCTGGACAACCAACTCAGCGAATACCAAAGCGCGTTCAGCCAAGCCAAAGCAACGCTGGACGCTGCTGGCGAAGCCGGCGACGACCCCGCTCAGTTCCGCCCCCGCTTACGCCGGGCGCCGCAACCCGCTGGGCCCTCACCGTTTGCTCCGCTGCATCGGGCTTACAGCCTGATGACCACAGATGACAGCCCGGAGGAAAACAACACTCTGGCGGGTCTATTAAAACAACAGGAAAAACAGGTACTGGCGGATAATGGCGCCAGTGCTCCACCGCTACCACCCAAACAACGGGAGCTGAACGCCCTGCGTCAACTGCGCAGCCAGCGTCAGGCCCAGCAGGCTCGCCAACGCATCGACGATGCCATTACCCAAACGCCCAGCGACGCAGGCCCACTTAACTCTCACCGGATGGTCACCCGCGCCATTGAAACGCTGCGCGAGCTGTCGCCCGCGTATCTAGAGCACTTTGTGAACTATCTGGATACCCTAATGAGCTTGGAGAAAATCGCACCGAAACGCTGATGCCTCCGGCTCTCCTGTTCAAGGCGACCCCCAGGAAATGGGTTACGGCTAAATCTAAGTTCCACCGCCAAAACGAAAGACGCCCCAAAATGTGGGGCGCCCAAGCGGTAGTTCTACTCCCGTTAGCGAGCCATTACGCTGGCTTCACACTCCCGCCGTCTTCCCCTTTTTTGCCTTCGCTGTCGCCGCCAGGCTGATCGCGCAGCAGGTCATCATGCTCCGCCATTTCCCAGGGCAGCTTACCCGGCGCCACATTCAAGAAGTGCAAATAGTTTTCGAACTGGTCGAGCATATCGCGAATGATATCCACCTCATCGTAGCCGAATACATCATAAGAACGGCCACCTCGACGCAAGAACACCTCAGCGCGGCAATACTCATGGGCATCGTTTACCCTGGCCTCACGGCTGCTGTAAGCATATTCCGGCACCGGTGTGGTGATCAAACGGATGTCATAGATAAAACCCACGTGCTCATCGCGATTGACCACCAACTCGGCGCGGATAAATTGCTCATCGAAATCCACCGACGCATCCCAGCCAACCTTACGCAGCTCATCAACGACCTTTGTCATACTGCCCATGGCAGTATCACGGATGAAGGTTTCCACCTCTTGCCGAGTAGGGTAACGAATCATCGCCGTGAGGCGATGGCGCCATTGGCTGCCAGTCATGTGGCGGCTATGAGCCATATGCGCCTGCAAGCTGGTTTCCCGGTGCCCTTCAATCACCAGCGCCCGCCACATGCCCACGGCCGCCAGCAGGATAATGATCGCAAACGGCAAGGCACTCACCATAGTCATGGTTTGCAGTGCGCTTAAGCCTCCTGCCAATAACAACACCGATGCGATGACTCCTTCCAGAACAGCCCAGAAAATCCGCTGCCAAGCAGGGGTTTCCAGCACCCCACCAGACGCGAGGGAATCCACCACCAGGGAGCCGGAATCCGACGAGGTCACAAAGAAGGTAACAATCAACAATACCGCCAGGAACGACACCACGCTAGACAAGGGAAGGTGATCAAACAGCTGGAACAAAGCCACCGCCTTGTCTGCCTGCACCTGGGTTACCAGCTCGGTATAACCCTGCTCCATAATCAGGTTAAGCGCGGTATCACCAAACACTGAAAACCACAGAAAGGTAAAAATACTCGGCACCAGCATCACCCCAACCACAAATTGGCGGATGGTACGACCTCGGCTGATCTTGGCAATAAACAGCCCCACAAACGGAGCCCAAGCAATAGTCCAGCTGAAGATAAACAGGGTCCAGTTACCGATCCAGTCACTGTGGGTGTAAGCCTGTAGATTAAAGGTGCGCTCCACAATATTGCTCAGGTAGCTACCCGTGTTCTGCACAAAGCTTTCCAAAATATGCACCGTGGGGCCGACCACAAACACAAACAGCATCAGCAGCACCGCCAGCATCATGTTCAGAATCGACAGGCGCTTCACCCCCTTGTCCATCCCCGCCACCACCGACACCGTGGCCATCGCGGTGACAATGGCGATAGCACTGATCTGCACCATATTGCCCACCGGCACGTCCCACAGATAATTCAGGCCTGCGTTTATCTGCGCGGCAGATAAACCCAGCGTAGTCGCGATGCCAAACATGGTGCCCAAAATAGCGAACACATCGATAGCATGGCCAATAGGCCCATAGATTTTTTCGCCTATAAGAGGATAGAACGCCGAACGCATGGATAAGGGCAACCCATGACGAAACGCAAAGTAGGCCATCACTAGGCCAACCAAGCCGTAAATGGCCCAGATATGGAAGCCCCAGTGGAAAAATGCAATCTGCATGGCCTGCTTAGCAGCTTCCACCGTCTGCGGGTCGGCTACAGGCGGCTCAGAATAATGTAATACTGGTTCAGCGACCCCAAAGAACAATAGAGCGATGCCGTACCCCGCCGAGAACAGCATGGCGAACCATTCTGGAAACGAATATTCCGCCTCGCAATGATCCGGCCCCAGCTTAATATTGCCCCACGATGTCATGCTGATACCGACAATAAAAAGAAAGAATAGCGCCACCACCAGCATATAAAACCAGCCGAACGTTTCAGTGATCCATGCCTGGGCAGAAGAAAACACCTCCCCAGCCAGCTCCGGGTCACTGATGGTGCCGATAATCAGCAATAAGGAAACGATCACCGCCGGCAAAAACACTGGCACCAAAATCGTCGAGTTGCGCATCATTCCTTTGTTTACCATATTTCAGCCCTGTTGCTTGTGTGGAGAGGCATGGTGACTTCTACCCTATAGACATCTTTACCCTGCTTCCAGCAGATGTGGTTACACGCGCTTACTATATGTACGCACCATTTTGCGGTAGGCTTTCGATTTTCCGAATCCACTACCACGCCCTATGACACTTGCAACCATGCGCCAACCACTTCTGATCCTATTCACCTTTTTCGCACTAATCTCAACGGCTCAGGCCTATGAGCAGGACTGCAAACTCGACATTCTTCACAGCGCCATCGGCGCCAACCATAGTTTCAATCTCAAGGTGACCTGCAGCGGCTACTACAACACACTGACCTATCTGCTACGGGCAAAACAAAACAAAAACGGTGTCTCACGCCTCGACAGCGAAACAGGACAGCTCTACATTCGTGGCAACGACCAAACCAGCGGAGGCATTACGATAGAGATGCAGGAAGGAGATAAAGTCAGCATTGAAGCTAAAATTCTTCAAGCGTGCGAAGTATTAGGTGAGGCCACACTGGAATATACGCACAAAGAATCACGCTGATTCCCTGTGCCCCTAGCAGACTAATGCGAATGTTCTTGCCGTTGGAAAACCTAACCGCAAGAAGGAAAAAGCACCAATTCATCCCCCTCGCACCATGGCTTATATTTGACCATGGCTTGCAAGAAGAATGGATGCTGCAACCAGCGCTTCAGCCACACCTGCAGGTTAGGGTAAGGCAGGCTGTAAAAAACATCGCGATCTACATGCGCGAATTGGCGGACAAACGGCATAATACCGACATCCGCAAGGGTCACATTATCCCCCAGCAAGAACGGGTGTTTAATCAACAGCCCTTCCAAGACCTGCAAAAAGGCTTCACCGCATTGTCGATACTCTGTCTGGGTCTTCTCTGGGTAACGATCCGCGTATTTATAGCGATCAAGCCAATATTTGAATTCGCTATCATTTTGCTCAATGAGAGCATCAATCTGACCCGCTCCCTTTGTATACAGCAACCCTTGCGGATCATTTTTCTCAAGTGCCCATATCATTATATCTCGGCTCTCTTCAATTACAGTCCCGTCGAAAAGCTGCAAGACTGGCACCGTTCCTTTAGGGCTAATTGTTAACATCTGGGCTGGCTTATTCTTTAGTTCCACCTCACGCAACTCCACCCGCATCTCAGCAAACAAGAGTCCTAAACGAGCGCGCATGGCGTAAGGGCAGCGACGGAAAGAATACAAGCAGTGAAATGAGGAGGTCATGGAGTTTATTTATTGTTGAATGAAGTAAGTTAAGTAGAAGAAATACATAGAACCATAATCGTATTAACGCCCTAGCTGAAACAAACCCACGAAGCCCCGGTTTCGACACGGTAGTCTATCAATCGGAAGTGAGAAAACGATTCAGCCTTATCACTTTCGATATCGCCGGAACCAGAGCCGCCTGTTATGGGTAAAAACTGCACGTTCCCGATTAGGCTGAGCACGCAAAGGGGTTTTCAAAGGCCCCTAGCGAACGATTTTCCGATGTCTTCGCCAAACATAATTCTGTGCCCATCTGGAGTAACTACGCCAAACTCACGCAACCCCCAAGGTTTATTAGAAATAGTCTGAAAAATATCAACACCGCGCTTCCGATAATCACCATAAATATCATCAATGCCCACGCAATTCACATACGCAAAGTAAGAATGTTCATTGGTCGCTTCAGCAGAAATCTCATCCGGGCAATGCCCCAACATAATATGAAAACTGCCAAGGCTCAGGAACGACCAGCCGTCTACTCGAAAGCGAACAGAAAAACCAAGCTTATCTAAAAAATATCGTTCACTTTCATCAACATTATTGACCGCCAAAACATGCTGAGTTGCTTTAACTTCAAACACCTACGACTCCTTTCATCGGCATGTGAATTTATCAGTAACAATGAGGCCGGCGCGCAAAGAGCACCCGCAGGCCACTGATTGTGAGCGGGCCTCCCTCAAAATCGGTATGGCACTCTCTTTGTCGAATAAGAGAGGCACATAAATGATAACGTCGGATGACCACTTCCCATTTGTTAGCCATTGCTCAGGGAACTCTTACGAGAATGCGCTTTCTCAAAATAGCCAGCCCATGCCTCACCTATTTGCCACTCTGAATGCTCAACATCTTTTCTCATCGTTGAAATGAACCAAAGATCAACCGTACTGAATAGTATACGTAGCAACAAAAACACCCAAGCGATAATGCCAGCATGCATGCTAGACGCAATGAGGAACCCAAACCCGCCAATAACCAGAGAAGTTATGAGTTCGCAATACTGCTGGATGATCTTATTACGACAAATTGAAAGTGTATGCTGAATAAGAGCGGATACATCAGACCTTTCGTTAGCAGTAGTGGATTCATCGACAACTCTGACCAGAAAATCACGGAATTTATCAGCTCTTTTATCCCTTTCCGACCGATAAATACGGTACTTACGAAATAGTTGTATAACTCCACCGATCCCCATGGCTATTAGCGCAATAACTGACGCTATGGAGCCGACAACGCTCAGTTCCACATTCACTTAAACTATCTCCAATTTTGGCTAACGCCGTAATAACCGGTGCAGCCTTGCTGCGCCAGGCGCCGTAGGCGCGAAGATGATTGATTTGCTCGGCATTTTCAATCATCTTTGTCGGCATGATAACTGCTTGAGCAGTAATAACAGCGAGCTTCAACGCCACCATCATCGAGCGGCCAATAATCCACCAGCTCTTCCTGCGCTCTATGAACTCCACAGATATCACAGGTACCCGGCAATTCGTTGCTTTCCTCGTTTTAACAGAATGTGTAACGATATCCCGTGCTAGAATCATCGGTGACGACTAACGTAAAGCAACCACAGTCCGACCAATCTAGGCGCACTGGGTCTGCATCAGAATCAGAGGAGCAATCGATTAAATTTGCTTCCTCGACTTCATCGGCCTCTTTAATAGCAGTACGAATAGAAAATTCATACTCCTCTGATAGAAATTTAAAGGTCTATTTCGTTTGTATTGGAATATTGCCTTCGATATCTAATTCAGCACGGTCGTCTAAAAACTCCATTATGGAGCGAAAGAGTCGACCGGTAGAGCTTATAACTTGCGGAAGATCCATTGTGACTTTGTGCTGCTAATGCAGTGATTCAATGACTCCAGACACCCGCGTAGGTGGCAATATCGCCACCATCAACGATGATGTCTGATGACCAGAAAGCGACGTTCTTTTTCTCCTGATATGTGATATTCCCAGAAAACTCTAATCAGAGTCTGTCTCAGTTTAGGGGGAGTGGACATGAGCGGCCGCCCCAAAAAATCAGCATTGCACTCTCTTTGTCGAATTAGAGGGGCACATAAATGATAACGCCGAGCTAACAAAAATACGCTTGATGGATGATCAGGAATACGAGCCGAAACACTGGCGCTACCGGCTCCTGCGGCGACAACCGGACCAGCAGAAAAAGTTAGATTCCACTTTCAATCAGAGTATAGCTTTGTCCAACTGACTCAAGCGTTAGCTCAGAAGGAGCCAGGGAAATGCCAAGAGCCTGGAGCAAGGGGGAAAGCAGAGAATCAACCAACTGCCCCAGAATATCTACCACAGGAACCAAGACCCCCCCCAAGAGTCCGTTTAATAGGCCTCCAAGACAGATAGGCAAACTCAAAATATCTACACACACCTCAGCACTACTTATCAGGCCAGAGAGCAAACTGTTCAATGAGGTATTAGTTCCAGAAAAATGTCTGGATTGTTTAGGCGTCATGTCATTATAAATGCCCATATCAATATTACTAAAACTGACATCAATCGCCCCAGCCAAGACACTCTGTGTATCAAAATCAACACTTGCTCCAGCGACCGGATCAACATCGACATCGACATCCGCAGAAAGAGCAATTAAATCTGCCCGCCCATCAAGATCAATGTACGGGATCACGTTATTATCGCCAGAAACGCAATCAGCCGCCCTGAGCTCAACGCTTGCTTTAGCCGTTTCCAAACTCAACTCAACGTCTACCAGACCTAACGTTGTCAGTTTTATATCAACGGTAATCGCTGAGCTTGTTGCCCTTGGCCAATTACCCTCAGCATCCGTCCTTGCCGCAGCGATAAAAAAACCAGGGGATGGCGTTATACTCAAATCAACATTAATGTCAGCCAAAAGAGACAAGACCCCCCCCAAACTAGCAACTCCGTCCAAGTCACTCAAATTTAAATTGATCGTTTTAGGGAGAGCCCCATCAATATTAAGAATTACAGACTGAACAAGCGCCAAAGTTGACACTTTAGAACCGGGTGGCACTTCTGCATCGTTGACCCCTTGTATAACATCATTCACAGAAACATTATTGCCGACCGCAGCATTCACCAGCTGCTGAACCACCGAAGCGGCAGGACCAGTAATACCCTCACTGGCGTCCAGCACATCCATCAACAATGTATCAACAGGAACAGCATTCACAACTGAGGCCAAGCCTGCAGCATCAACCAAGTCGCCAACATCTGTCAGCGCATTACTCAGCTGAGTTAAACCAACACCATCCAGTGTTAAATCCTGACCTAAGACATCCCCAAAGACCAAACCAAGAAGAGCGGACTCATTAGTATCTAACGACAGCAACTCACTAGAGATGGTTGCTCCAACTACCAACTCTTTACGTACAGATGCTTCTGCGACTAGCGGTTCATCAACGGCGAAAGACAATAACCCAGTAATGGGTTTTTGCAACTTCACAGATACGCCATTGCTTTCCAATGGAGAACTCACTTCGCTGACAACGTAAGTGTGATTGCCATCACCATCCGGAACATCTATAAAAGCCAATACAGCATAAGCGACGGTCGTATCTAGTGGCGCTTCACCCACACTTATCATTGCATTTAGCTCTGCCCCCGCACTTCCAGCCACATCAATGCCATCCGCAACACCACTACAGGTTTGGCCCTCCTCTGCCAAACGGGTAGCCAAAGAGTTAGCCGCACTCTGCAATTTCTTTTGCTCGAAATATAAACGACCAGAGTCTACTACCAGTGCTGCCATTGAGAATATAAAGAACAATGATACTAGCCAAATCAAGGCTGAGCCTTGTTGTTTTTCTTTTCCGCTCGAAGTCATCATCTTTATCGCCCCAACAAACTGAGAACGTGCTCAGTTACTTTCCTTCATTGAATTAGCCTTCTCTTGCAGGCTTTCCGGGATGCTAATTTTAAAGGAATCACTGATTCTGCGCTGACTATCAACGTATAATTGCGCAGGAAGTTCGCTTTCTTTAGGAGGAGTGGAGTTACGCTGCTGCTCTAAAAGTTGTTCAGTCACAGTTTCATATCTTATATTGGAATCAGGATCAGAAAGCCCGAACTCATAGCTCTCCGGCCCCGCAAAAACCACGCCTGCTGAAGAAAAAGTCAGAAAAAACACTGTTATTTTTTTCACTATCATCTCCCTATTTGTGATGCCATTTTTTCAGCGTGAGAAAGCTCCCTGTCTGTATAGCCATATTCATTTTTCAAAAACCGCAATCCTTTTTGGTTTCCAGCCAGATAATAGGCAATTGCTAGGTTTTGACGAGATTTCCCTTTACCATTTTCTAGCTCAAGAGCTGTCCTCAAGTGCAGTTGCGCAGCTTCATCATCACCCGCCAACATCAATGCATAGCCATAATCATTCCTAATTGAGGATGACGCGGGCAATAGATTTAGCGCTCGCTCAAAATAAGGAATCGACTGGCTTAGGTCACCATTTTTCAACGCGACCATGCCAAGACCGTGATAAGCCTCTCCGTTTCCGCATTTCTCTTTCAACTCTTCGAAAATCAACCTGGCCCGATCTAAATCACCCGTTTTGGCAAGCAATTGCCCATAGCGGCGCCAATACTCTTGGCTTTCTTGCTTGTTGTCCTGCAGTGTCGCTAGGGCCGCATAATTACGCCCTCTCGCCATAAGCGTATCAACCATTTCCAGTCCCACCTGGTTCTCAGGATCAACATTCGCCGAGCAACGCACCTTAGGCTTAAACTGTGAAATATCGGATGACGAGGACGTCGATGAATGGTTCGCACAGGCTCCAAGAAAAAAAGCCAAACTGATTGCGGCTCCAGTTTTTATCCATTTCTTTTGCATACTCACGCCCATCCTAATTAGCGGGTCAAAGCTTCGACAATATTGATACCAGCTGGACCACCAACAATGATAAAAAGTGCTGGCATCATAAAAATCATCATAACCACTGTCATCTTAGCTCCAACTCTATTGACTTTTTCCTTTATAAGGCTCTGTTCAATATCTAGTGCTTCATCAATTAATTGCTCTATACTTTCTGTGATCGCACCACCTAGCGCACCACTCTGCTTCAACAATCGCGTCAACCCATAAAGAACCGGAATATCCTTCCCTTCGCCGATATCATCTAATGCTGTACCTCTATCTGCACCGCTTTCCATAAGGCGGTTAAACCGATCAAGTCGATAAGCTAGGCTGGGCATCAATGGCCGAGCCTGTAACGCCGCCACCCTGAAACCCCGTTCAACGGTAAGTCCGGCCTCTAGCAGCATTGCCAGCATTTGTGCAAGCTCAATAGCTTCTAAATTTTGCTTGTAACGCGCTTTACCAGCCAAACTGCGAATATAGCGTCTCGAGCCAATAAAACTGATCGAACCCACAAGCATCGCCCCAAGAGGGCCAGAAACGATCAAACCCAAAGCAATAAGCAGCAGAGGCAATAACCAGCAAACCAACAAATATATAATTTGAATTTTCTCTGGCGAACGGCCGGTCAGTCGCAAGGCATCAAACGCTTCCTTATAATCACTCTCAATTAACGGTGACGCCGTTAGTCGTGAATAAATCCCACCCACCACAACATCACTCGAAACCTCGTCCGTACTTACACCACGATGGTTCAGCCGATTCAAAACATGACGTTTGCGCTGCCAACGCTCCGCTTGAAATATCGCTAACCAGCAGGCAGCTGCCGCGCACAAAATAGCTAAAAAATAACTAACCACGACCCACTCCCTGCACCATCCGGAAAATAATCAACGCCCCCACGGCAATCAACGTAATTGAGACGGCCAGAAGCTTATGTCCCGCATCAGTCTCAAGGAGAACGTGGCGAAACCCTTCATTCATGGCTATGAGGGCAACACCAATACCTACCGGCAGCATAGCGAACGCTACAGCAGTAAAGCGTATCTCTGCTGTTGCTGCGATAAACTCCCTTCGCATCTCCTGCTGTGAGCGCAAAGCTTGGGATACTTTTTTCAATACTGGCCGAATTGAGCTACCAAATCGGCTCGATGTGCGTAGCGCCACAGCGACAAATACCAACGACGACACATTATACAAAGTGGCGAAATCGTCCATTAAGCCAGTGTAGTCACGGCCAGCCTCTACCGCACTACGCAGACGAAATGACAGGGGAGCAAACACAGGATCGGAATCATTAAACGAATCCACCAGCGCTTGCTCTAACGAGCGACCTGCATCAACGCCCCTAACAACATCATCAATTACATCCGGTAAACCTTCAAAAACCGCACGACGGCGGCGCTGATAACGTAGATACCAGTAACTTATCGCTAGCCCCCCTGCCATGACAGGCACAAGGGCGGCAAAAAACAAATCGAACAAAAGCCCAACCAATAAAGAGACAGCAATAACACCGGCCATCAGCAACAGCACGTCGGACTTGTCAAGATTCAATCCTGCCTTGAGCTGCCATTGTCCAAAGCGGCTACCAACCAGTTTTATCGCTTGCGCCTCTGTCTGCACATCAGCCAACTTGCTTTCCATGCGCGCACGAACATGTTTCTTATGGGCCTGACGATCCCTAATCCGCAACAACCACCATTGCCCAACCAAGAGCAGCAGTGCAAGAATGCCAATTCCTCTTGCCGCTGATAGCAGGACATTCGCATCCATTATGGACCAACCTCATCACTGCTACGGTATAAGTACTCCATGTGATATTCCCCGCTTTCTGATGATTTCAGTGCCACGACCTCACTGACTTGCCGCCGCCCATCAGGCAGTCTCACTAGCTGAATTATCATATCCAGTGCAGAACTGATGAGACGCCCAATAGCTTGCTCACTCGCCTCATACCCACTCACGGCCAACAGTGTCTCAATACGCACCAGGGCATCACGGGTGCCGTTTGCATGGATCGTGCTCATTGAACCCTCGTGACCCGTATTCATCGCTTGAAGCAATTCAATAATTTCATTAGAGCGTACCTCGCCTAAGATAATGCGATCAGGCCGCATACGTAATGAATTAATCACTAGCTCCCTTGCCGTGACACATCCTTTTCCTTCCGCGTTAGCAGGCCGCGTTTCCAGCCTAACCACATGGGGATGATTAAGAGTCAGTTCAGCGGAGTCTTCAATCGTAAGAATTCTTTGATTGCGGGCAATATATTGGCTGATCAAATTCAGCATTGTGGTCTTCCCTGTACCCGTGCCACCGCTCACAAGAATATTTCGACGACTCTGTACAGCATCAATCAGCACTTGGAGACAATTCTCAGTCATCGCTCCGCTACGAATAAGGTCTTCTGCATTAAGATGATGGCGATTAAATTTTCGAATAGAAATGGAGGGGCCATCCAGCGCTAAAGGCGGAATAATAGCATTCACCCGTGAGCCATCTGGCAAGCGGGCATCCACCATCGGGCTGGCCTCATCCAAGCGACGCCCCAAAGGGGATAAGATGCGACGAATCACGCGAATCACATGCGCATCATCGACGAAACGCGCTTGAGCTCGTTGCAATACACCTGAAATTTCTACAAATACATTTTCCGGACCATTAACTAGCACATCGTTAATTCGATCATCCCGCAACATCGGCTCCAACGGTCCAAAGCCTGTGACCTCATCAATCATATCCCGAACCAATTGGTTCAGATCTTGTGTTGAAAGTGGCGTACGGCGCTCAGCTATATGCTGGTGCACAGCACGAGTAATCGCTTCGTTTACATGGGCTCGGTTACTTTTCGCAACTTCAACGCCATCTTCATCCAACTTATCCACAACACGCTGATGTGTGTGGGCCTTTAGCTGCTGATACTCTTCATCAATTCGTCCCGCCACCATGCTCCTCGCTATGTTGGTTCCTGCAGCCTGCAGCATGAATATAGGCCCGGTCTCTCTTTGTCGCCTTAAGTCCAGACCTTTTGCGACAAGACTCTACTCTAAGCCCTATGGCCATTTACGCTTCTTACTGTGCCCTTCCTGGCCAACCAAGACGTTAGCCAGTGCACGAATTTTTTTACTATAAGGACTTTTCGCCGCACTCTCCTGCATCGGCAGACCTAAATTAATTGCCTCCAGGCGATGCTTCCAATCCATCGGGAGCGCTGCTGTCACCCCCAAACCCGTACTCTCAGCAATTTCGTCCACACTCGGGGGCTGTGCTGGTTCATGGCCATCCAAGATCAAATGTACACGACAGGAAGAAGGAAGGTGTGGTCGCCAGCCACCAAGGTGCTCACGCACAGAGCGCAGCTGAATCACTTCTGGGTTCGTTACAACTAGTAAATCCTTAACATGCACGCCAATAGATTTAACCCAGGCTGACTGTTGCTCACTGCCTACATTGAGAAGGATCAAATCAAACATCCCCATCAACCTAGATAGTGCAATAAATAAATCCGCCCCTCTATCGCCAAGGAATTCTGCCCCATCGCCACTCCCAAGCAACCGTAATCCAGGACGAAACTCTTCCAACGCATTATCAATAAGGGTTTGATCAAGAGTGTCCGGACTTGACAACAATTGCGACAAATCAAAACTACTCTGTCCATCAAAATGGAAAATCTGTTCATTTTGGCTAACAACATCAATCGCCAAAATCCGAGCATTTGGTTTAGCTTCTGACAAGGCCACAGAAAGGTTTTGAGCGAGAAAAGCGGTATCAACGCGGCAGTCGACACCGGCAACCAACACCAAATTACGATGCTGGGATTGCAACTCCTCATTCCAGTGCCCAGGGCGCACCAACTGATGGCGACGCAGACGATCCCTAAGCTCTGCCGCATCACTGCCAACCGCCACACAATCACGAGCACCAGCACGCATACACTGCAACAAAATGCCCTGATCTACCAACCGACACAACGCCACCACTGTTACCCAAGGGCGGGCATTACTTAGTGCCGTAATCGCAGCCATGGCCTGATTAGTGTCACGATCAGAAACTTCCACCAGCGCAACACTTGCTCCCGTTGCCTCAAGCAACCTCAAGACTCGGCCCAGATCGGTGCGGCTGACCTTCTCAATCCGCCCCGCTCCTTGCAAGGCATTATCTAACCAGACCTCGGTGCCCGAATCTTCCACTACTGCCAGCACGCTTTCCTCTGTCATGCTACCCCCTACCAGCTTAGGCCATGGCGTATGGACTGCGAGCCCGGACGCGTTTCGGTCATCATATCCAGCCATCCCGTGCTGCTATTGTGGTAACCAGCACCGGGCAAAGGGTCTCGCGGCATAGCTGCCGACTTAGGAGAAACCAAATGAGGCGTTACAACCATGACCAGCTCTTTATCTTCCCGTTCAATACGGCTAGAACGGAAGAAAGCACCCAATACAGGCAAATTACCCAAACCCGGAATCCGGTCGCTGTTGTTTACCGTGTTCCGGCTGACCAACCCACTAATAATAAAGGTTTCACCTGGCGCCATAGACACCGTGGTTTCTGATCTTCGCACCCTTAGCCCTGGCACTGAAACACCACCAGTCGTTACCCCTGCAGTAAAATCCAACTCGCTAACTTCCGGCGCTACTTTCAAAATTATCTGATTTTCATCGATCACTGTAGGCGTAAGCGCCAAACCAACCCCGAAACTTTTAAATTCAATTTGAACGCCATCGGTGTTGCTCTGGGTCGGAACAGGAAACTCCCCGCCGGAGAGAAACGATGCCGTCTGGCCGCTTAATGCCGTAAGAGATGGTTCTGCCAACGTATAGGCAAAGCCACCGCTTTCCAAAGCGTTGATAATCGTTGTAGAGTTTCTTCCTAATCGAAACAGGCTAAAGCTATCTCCCGACGCTTGCACCGCACCACCTGGTGCCGAGACTCCCACAGTGGTATTGCCGCCATCAAAGATATTGGAATATTGAAACCCAAAACTATTAAGCTCACTACGACTAACCTCCAGGATGCGGATATCAGTCTGCACCTGTGTACCAAAAGGCAACGCATTGCCTGCCGTATCGGCAATGACCACAGTGCTTCGCAAAGGCTGCTCCATACCCTTAAGCCACACGGACACTATAGAGGAACCTTCCGCCTTCGCCGTCAACAACAGCTCCCGCGAAGCACTCACAGCCACCGCCGTCACCGCAGGATCCGAGGTTGCGACTTTCGTCATCCTCTTAGGAAACGTAAGCACTTGCTGATCACCCGGCGCCATTCGCAACACTTCATCCATAGACTCACCAGCTACCGCCAGTGACGGCAAGACAATTATGGACACAAGAAATACCAATACAGACGTCAACAAGAAACCCGAATGCAACTGCTTCCGAAAGCGATCCTCTGGCTCCGGGGCGACCTGTTTCTCCAGATTGGCCGGCATTAATTCCGTCCGTTCAGCGTACATAGGTGCTCCTTGAGGTAGACCCTTCATATACTTGCACCCTGTTCCCTCTGGGAGCAGAACGTCGTACCGGCTGCTTTTTTTGCGGGAATAAAGTGTCAAGCTTAGTTGTCATATTGCGATCGGACGCTTTGGCCGCTGTTTTCTCTTCTTTTTCTTCCCCATCCAGTGCTTCAGCGTCGCCCTGTGGGCTTAGGCTAGCCTCACCAGCCATCACTAACCGCAACTCACCATTACTGTCTGCTAACAATAAACGAGGTAAGTCTTCACGGGGAATTGCCAACACAACCGTGCTGTTGCGGTTACGATTCTGCTCTTTTTCATCCTCGGGAGGGGCATCCTGCAGCCGCCCCTTCACCGCCAACACCTCGACACCATTGAGCAACACTAGAGCAGTTGGCTCTTTGTCCTCTCCCTTTTTAAAGTGAGCCAGCACATCAACCAGATCCCCTGGCTCCAGCAAGCCTCCCACCGCAGACGTATTATCAATCGCCACAGCAAACGCCCGAAAGTCAGCCGGCACCGCTTTCGCGAGTCGATTACTGGCTTCAAGGTGGGATTCTGCAAGAATTTCGCCTTCACGGAGGTCTCGCCGCAACAATTTATTCGCTATCAGCGTATCCGTATTTACGGCCGCAGCCAGCGGCACCGAAACACCCACTTTACGGAAATCCTCTTCCGTGATGGTGTCACCGGTATTTAATTCACGGGCTGCCACCCAGTAGGAATGCTTCAAGGCATCGGCAATTTGCTCATCAGTGACTTGCATCGCTACATCTGAAGCATCACCTTGTGATGGTGCAGGTTCTCTGGCGAGACCGACCAGCGCCAGAACGACAGCGACGACACTGAGAATCAGCGCCGGCAACATATAGAGCCAACGAGCCCCCATGGCCCCCCCTCCTTAGTTGTTGTGCAGCGCATAATGCGGACACAGATTCAGACGTTTTCTTTCCTTCTACTAATGGCAAACAGGCTATTACCTCTCATCTTCTTTGCCTATCCTTTTTGCAGACAAAAAAAGCCGCCCATCTATCATTCAAAACGCCACTCTGGCGCTGGCAGACAAGCAATCAGGCATTGGGGGAAAACCGTTAAAAAAGCCTAATTGCCTCGGCGCATCAGCCCCCACAGTGGTGACGCCCGCAGGGCACCCACCATCTAACGGCACCCCCAGCTCACAGACAATCATATCCGGAGAACCCGCCTCAAACGTACAGACGCCCCCCTTCGACACATTACCCAGAAACGCCAGGTCCATTTTTTCCAATGCATTGCTTGCCAGAGCCACCGCCGCAACAGCCGGCTCCGACGTGGAACCACGGTCGAGAGCCATCACTGCCGCGGCCGAGCGATCCACAGCAGCCTGCATCTTAAACTGCCATGTAAACATGACACCGTAGACGCCAGCCGCATAGATTAAGCTAACGATCAGAGGGAAGAGCAGAAGAAACTCCAGCGCCACCACCCCTGATACATTATTTTTCCTCATCATATCAACCGCCGCCGGTTACGCCCTCACTCTTCAGCTGTGGAAAGCGCAGCCCCAATATCTGCCCAAACATTATCCACATTACCAGATATCGCAGTAGCTCCCGCAGCCACAACCAGCACTACTACTACGGCCAAAACAATATATTCCAACGCACTGGCCCCACGCTGATTGCGTGCCCGGCCGGGGAGCTGAGTGAAAAGGCGAACAAACAAAGCCTGAGAAAGGGTTTTCAACATATCCATAGTATTCTCCATACATCTAACTACGTAGACTATTGTTGTGTGAAATCAGGGTGAAATTTTATGCATTAATATAGACGTATTCCGTTGATCCTATGCAACCGTGATGCACCCCACAACTGCGAGCATGTAGCCTTTTGTTGCAAAACATCCCGCTCATGTAAAGCTAGCACCAGCCCTATTTTGTGACGCGGATCAAACCACTGTTCGGGCAGGAAAGACGATAGACGGGCACCCTAACGCATATTTTTTTATATTTAACGTGAAGATAAAGCGCGCACTTTTCTCCAAGCATAAAAAAACCCGGGAGAGAATCCCGGGTTTTTTTATGTCCGCTACCAGGCAGGCAAGCTAAAATCGATTATTTGATTTTAGCTTCCTTGTAGGCCACATGCTTACGCACGACCGGATCATACTTCTTGGTTTCCA
>OJHG01000173.1_pt1 | contig 44071 bp, 30 predicted proteins | sample 1594761 | NCBI WGS metagenome assembly OJHG01 (sample SAMN05416786, study PRJEB24817) | seawater metagenome | isolation source: Sea water | place: Canada:Atlantic | collected 2013-07 | reverse complement strand
AAGATCTGATCGCTAGGTGGGCAAATAGTTCCATTCTTATCCAGAATTCAGGTTACATAGTTAATCAGAATTACTATTATTATCTTCATATTTCATAATGACTTATAAAACATAGGTCACTTAACATTTTTATATAGTAACCAGCTTTCACTAATTTAAAGCTTTTACTTGCTCACTCATCACATGTTTTTATTCTCATAACAATTATCTTTAAAGGTTTTCTAATAGCACCTAGAACTAAACTTAAAAATTACAGACATAAAAAAACCGCCTACTGGCGGTTTTTTAGTTTAGCTAAGGTTAAGAGCTAATTAAGAGTTACGACGACGTGAGCCGGCAAAACCTAATAAACCTAAACCTAAAATAGCTAAAGTAGTTGGCTCTGGCACATTAAATGTAAGCGATGCGTTATGACCTGCACTTACATATACTTCGTTACCAGATTGACCGATAAAGCCTGCACCGCCGCCTACAGCTGTGATTAGTGAATTAGCACCATTTACCACATTTTGATCGATAGTCAAACGAATATCTGTAAGTGGGTTAGCAGCTAAGTAATCTTCAAATGAAATTGGAGTACCATTTTGGTCGAAAAATAATACGTCATCTTTCAATATATCAGCAGGACCAGCAATAGATAATACATCTTGGTTACCAGCTGTGATACCACCTGAAACGAAAGTAGATGACATTATTTTTTCAGCTGGAGTAACACCATCAGTGTAACCCTGCCATAAATCTAAAGTACCAGAAGAATATACAATGCCATTAGTAGGGCTAAATGAACCAACTAAGTCTACACCAAATGATAAGTATGAACCTGCAGATATACCTTCCATAAATAATGCTGAAACGTTAGGTGAAGATAATAAAATATTTTCTGTACCATTGCTTGTCATATCAGAAAAGCTTGAATATACATCACCTAAACCTAAGATGTTATTACCAACTAAGTTTGCACCGGCATAAGTACTCACTGCACCTGTTGCTACATTTACAACTGTATGTGAATCGTAGAAAACACCTAACTTGTCAAATGCAGATGTAATGCTAGCGCCGCTGTCGTTTAAGTCTACTTGGATTGAGTCAGCATAAGCTGTATTAAAAACTAATACACTTGCAACTGCTGCTGCTTTTAATAAAGTAAGTTTCATTTTATATTCCCTTTTGTATATTAAATTTAATTAATGTTCTTGCTTGATAGTATCAATGCACATAGCAAGCCAACTTTTCAATCAATTGATTATAATGGGTTTTATTTATAGTCGTTTTTATTGAAAGCCAAAACTGTAAAAATACCTGACATACTAATATACTCTTTCCTCGTTAGCATAAATCGTATTAAACATTAATGTCATTTCAGCATCTAAGCTTTCTACCTTTATAGAATCACGTAGACTCTTAACGGCTTCTAAATCATTGTTCAACATATGACCTCTTGCTAGCCATACTTTATATTTATTGTTTGCTTGTTCTAATTCCACAGATATTTTTAAATGGTAGGTTGCTTGGCTGTACTCTTCTAACGCTAATAAAATAACCCCTAGAGTATTTTGTACAGGGGCTAATTTTGGCGCTTTCTTTACAGCGATTGTTGCATATGTTTTCGCTTCGCTATAACGCCCTTGAGTATAATAAAACCAAGCTATATTGTTTATCGATACAACACTGTTGTTTGTATCCACTAACAATTTCTTATAGTACTGTTCTGCTTTTGAGGGGTATTTCCCCTCGTTTAATTCGGCTAATTTATAATTCAATAAAATAACATTGTTCTCTTTAAATTGTGCAATGTGGTTTTCTAGTAATTCAATTGCGGCGTCAACTTCAGTTAAGTTTTGTAATGCTTGAGCAAGCTCTAATGCCACTATTTGTATAGGGTTATCTTTATAGGCATTACTTAAAAGCTCTTTAGCTAAAGTATTATTGCCTTTAATTAACGCTACTTTCCCAGCTATACGAATATATCTAGCACTTTGCTTGTTTTTAACTTTATTTAAAGTTTTATCTGCCTGCGCAATCTTCACCGTTTCAATATAAAGACTACTTAATAGTAATAACAATTCGTCATTTAACTCATTACTATTCGTTACGATAAAATCCTCAATCACTTTAATTGCTTCTGCTTTTTTGTTACTCGCATTCAAAAATATCGCTTTACTTTTAACAAAATCAGGGTGACCAAAAGCGAAGCTTTCTATAGTATTTAAACTCTCTTCTGCCTCTTTTACTCTATTTAATGATAAGAGCGCTCTGGCTTTTAATAACGTCAACTCCAATTGTTCAGGTGACACTAATAAATAGCGAGTAGTAATGTCTAATGCCTGTTCAAATTCTTTATGAAGTAAGTAAAACTCAGTCAAAACTATATGCCTATTAAGGCGTTTTTTATCTTCTGCCAATTGCGTCATAAAAAACTGCTCTAAAGTTTTTTTATTTTTATCTTCTAAAGAAAACTTAAATAACGCGCGAACTGCATAAACATTAGAAGACGAGATAGAATAAATATTTTTGAGTAGCGAAATAGATTTATCTGAATCACCTTGTTTAAAGTAAACTTGGCTCAGTTTAAACATAGCACCTGTATGAGAAGGCTCTTTCACAAGTACTTTTTGATAAACTTCAGAAGCTTTAGAAAGCTCACCTTGTTCTTGATAGACACTCCCCTCAAGTAGAAAAGCAGTTACTTCATTTGACGAAGATATAGACTCTGCAATTTCTAAAACTTTACTATACTTTTTATCTTGTAAATATTGCTGAGCGAGTAAAATTCTCGGCTCAATACCATCATATCCATCAGCAATTGCTCGCTCAAAATCTTCTGTATATGAATTATCTCCTTCAATAATTTTTAACAGTCCCAATCTAAAATCTATTACACCTTCTTTTAGGGTTGCTGAATTAGAATCTCCTTCGATGAGTTCACGCGTTTTATTATAATCACCACTTTGAATTAAAGAGCTAACCATATCAGGTAATGTACTATCGATACCCGCGTCACCATAGGCTAACTGGTTAGACAGTAGCTTTATCATTTGATTTACAGGGTGGTCTTTTGCAAAAGCATCACTTAAGGCACTTAAGTAATTGTATGATGCTTCATACTGCTCAAGTTGATACGCACTTAAACCTGCAATGATTTTCGCCAAAACATCATTACTATTACGTAGTGCGATATCTGCATATTCTTTAGCTAAGGTGTACTCTTTCTCATTAAATTTTATTTCTGCTTTAATTCTATTTAATACAACGTTATTTTCAAAAAGTGTTAATAATAAATCAGCATTTTCTTCTGCTTTAGCGTAGTTCCTATATTTAGCATATTGATCAGCTAGCTTAAGCCTATGACTATGAGATTGAGGATAAAGTGATAAAAACAATTCTAACTGCTCAGCTGCCGCTTCATATTTTTTTTGCACAACAAAGTTCGCAACTCGTAACTCGATTATATCTTCTTGGATAATATCTGCAGATTCCGCAGCGTTCAAAAATGCTAAGGAGGCTTTGTTCTCTTTATCTAAAAATGACTCCCATGCCATAGCTAATTTACTTATATTTTGATTATCATTAACCAAAATGATTTCATCCAGCATAGAGCGGCCTTTTACTATATCTCTACTCTTAAGTGCCGATAGAGCCAAGTATAACTTTGCTAGTTCATTCAATTTATTTTCTTCAGTAATTGCCGCCAAGTAATCTATATTTTCAAGTCGATAATTAACTTTCAATAGTAATAAACTAAGTTTATCATCTGAAAAACCTGCCGTTTCAGCTCTTCTAAGTTCTTTTTCAGCATTTACCCATAAGCCTTGCTGCACGTAAACTGAACCTAATAAAAAACGCGCTTCTGCATTATCTGCTTCAGTTTTTAATACATTTTTCAGATTGATAATAGCTACACTTTTCTGGCCGTCATTAAGCGCTGCTTTTGCTTCAGCCATATATTCAGTTGGCGTTTTATTGTCACCACAACCAAGCAATATGGTTGATAATAAAAGAGCTGAAATGGCTAACTTAGGGTTACTATTGATATTCATATTAATTCCTTAAATCTTGATTATGCAACTTCCAAATGTTCGCTCTACGTCGTTTAGTATACAAAAGGTATGTGATAGTTATTCACCTGAATAACTTTAAAACGAAGAACACTGCGGGCTAACTGAATGAAGGTTTATAATCCTTAGCCTTTACTAAGGCTAAGAAGATAAACCTGATTCTTAAATACAAATTAATTAAATTGATATTAGTTTGCTGACGACTTTAAAAGCTTTAATCTTACATTTTGTTCAGGATCTTCTGGCTTTAAACGTCTTAAAATTTTACGTGCTTCGTCATTTTTATCATTAGCGATAAGCACCTCAGCATAGTTAAGCACAATATTAATATCAGTGCCTCTTGATAATTCAAAAGCACTTGTTAATGCTTTGAGTGCAATGTTTTTATCGCCCGATTTAAGTAAAATCATACCTCGCGTATCAAGTACACTAGGATGCTTAGGCGCTAATTTAATTGCTTCAGATGAATATTTCAAAGCAAGTTCTAAATTGTTATTTTCAAGATTTAGCCACGCTAAATTATTTAGAAAAACAACATTCTCAGGACTATCTTTTAACATTCTTTCATATAGCGGTATAGATTTTTCAGGTTGTTGCTCGAGATAAAAGCTTGCTAATAAAGAACGAACTTGGGTGTCTGAATCATTTGCTTTTAAAAAGGTTTTCAACGTTTGAATTGCTTCATCACCTTTTTGTGCTTGCTTTTGCGCTAGTGCAACTAGCATTGCATTTTGGCTTGAAGGGTAAGCTTTATAAAATGGTGCTAATTTTTTAAGTGCCACAACATAATTTTTTTCAAGAAAAGCTATTCGTCCTTCTAGGCCTGATTGAAGTGCAGGATTAACTTTCTCAAACTGAGAATCTTGGTAAAGAGTTTTAGCGTCATCCAACTTGCCAAGATTTAATAGCAACTGTATTTTAACAATTTTCACCGCTAAGTTCTCTTTATGTTGCCCTAACAATGTTTTGTTTAAGTATTGTAATGCTTTATCTGCTTGCCTTTGTTTAACATAGTATTCAGACAACATTAAAACAGGCTCAATATGATATGGGTTAACTTGAAGCCATTTTTCAAGCGCCGTTACTAATTGAAGTTCATTCTGCTGTTTTTTATAAATAGATAAGCGTTGTAACCATGCTTTTTTCGGTGTTTTAACATTAGTTTCAAGTGCGTTTGAAATATCTAAAGCTTGAGCTAAGTCTTCAGATGCAATAAGTGCATCAATATAAAGTAAATTTAGAGCAATATTACTGCTGTCTTTTTGATATGCCAATTTAATCTTATCTAGTGCAGCAGGCTCAGGCTTTACTGAATACAAGTATCGTAATGCTCTCGGGTTATCTGGAAATTTATCCACCGCACGTAAAGCAAATTTTTCAGCCTCTGTGTTGTTTCCTTCAGAAAAATTAAGCTTCGCTAATTCGGTGAGTGCAAAGAGATTATTTTCATCTTTAGTTAAGCTAGTTTGTAATGCTTTTTTGGCTAAATCATCTTTTTGCTGCGCAATGTAAACTGCCGCTAGCATGTTATAACTTCCCGCTAAATCGGGCTGTTTCTCCTGCCACCCTTGTGCAACTTTCAGCGCCTGTTCAAAGTCACCTTTTTGTAATGCTGCATAGGCAATAGCAAGTTCAACACCTTCAATATCTGGATTTTCTTCAAGCGCTAGTTCTAAGTCTTCAACACCAGAGGGATCGTTCATCATTAATTTTAAAACGCCCTGACGAACACTTTGTTGAGCGCTCAATTCAACATCGCCATTAGCTTGTTTCGATATTAATTTAGCATCTTCGACAGCGCCTAACTCAGCGAGCTGATAACTCATATTAGATAGAAAATCGACTCCTTCCGAGGTTGTAGCATTAAAACCTACCAGTGTTTCGTTTATATCTTCAATAAGTCCTAACTGAAGCTGACTTATTGCCAATATTTTTCTTGCATAATGACTAGGTGGTAGCTGTTTTGCCACGGTATTTAAATGATGGTGAGCACTCTCAAAGTTATTTAAATAAAACGCACTAGTACCTGCTATTAATTTTAAAATTGGTAAGTTATAGTTTTGATTTAGTGCAGTTTCAGCATGCTCTTTAGCAAGTATAAAATCCTTTTTTTCAAACAAGGTAACCGCTTTAACATAGTTAGCAATAGGCTGAGTGCTTAATATTGAAAGGATCTCATCGGCATACTTTTCTGCTTCATTATATTGTTTAGCTTTTATCAGGCTATCTGCTATTAATAAGTAAACAAAACGTGCGCTGGGCTGCAATGTTTGATAATACTTATAACGTTCACTAGCTTTACTAAAATTTTGTTGAGCAGAAGCTATTTGAGCTTCAAGCATGGTAACTTCAGGGTTATCTTCAATAGTGCTTATAATTTTAGTAATTAAGGCAGAAGCTTTTTCAATATTATTTTTAGATAATTCAATATAGGCCTGTGAGAGTATAGAAAATATGTTGGTTGGTAAAATAGATAAAGCTAGTTTAGAGGTCTCTTCTGCTAAGCTGAACTGCTGGACCTTTATGGCCGCAAGTGTTTTATATGAAAGGTATTCTACTTTATTTTCATCAGCTAAATATTCTGTATCATCTAGCGATAATACATTTTCATCGTCATTATTGATTAAATATGCCCTTGCAAGTGAAGGAAGTAACTTATTATTTGGATACCCTAATTCATGCGCTTTTTCTAATTCTTTTACCGACTCTGGGCCACTCCCTTGATTTAAATAAAGCTCCCCCAATAAAAACCGAGCTTCAGAGTCTTTTGGAGATTTTTGGATGGCATTTTTTAATTCAATAACGCTTTCATCAATTTGTTTTTCAATAATGTAAGCTTTTGCTTGTTCTATATGTTTTTTAGCCGTTATGGTTTCGCCACAACCAACAATAATAGTTAATACAACACTAATAAATAATATTTTATGTAACGCCATTAATAAATGCCTTCAATTTGATATAGATATTAAAATATTAACATACTACCCATTTAGCAAACTCCTTACAATTATTAGTAATTATCTTACAGCTATTGTCAGAAAGTCTTTATATCAAAAAACAAGTATATCTAATCTTATATTCTAGGTACTATTGATATTAAACAATATTGATATCAATGGTTAGTAATGAACAGAGACTCTTTTTTTGTAGTGCCTAAAATGAATAAGCCTTTTCTTGGTATAGTCGCTCTTTTCACAATTATATGCACGCTTAACCTTCCTATTTTACTAACGTTATGGCGTCATGGATTTGATGATGGCACATACTCGCACGCATATCTTATCCCTTTTATTAGCATGTATCTTTTTTATCAATTATCACAAGCTGGTAAGCTAGAATTTAGAGCAGCTCCATCAACTTTTTCAGTACTGGCATTAGTGCTAAGTTGTTATTTATTATTTGTTACCAGTAATGCCCAGATCAGCATAGGCTATTGGGCAGCACTCACAGCTGTATTTATAACTAGTATAACTATGCTTTACCGGTTTAATTGGAGTATTATATTTCCTGCAGTTTTTCTCATTTTTATCATCCCTTTCTGGGGTGTTTTAGTCCCCTTGTTACAAAACATATCTGTAGCTGTTGTTACATTCATGATGAGCTTTTCAGGCGTTCCTACTTATGTTGAAGGTAACTTTGTAACAATACCGGCGGGTGTATTTGAGATCGCAGATGGCTGTAGTGGTTTAAGGTACATGATTGTATCCTTAGCAATAGGCTCGTTATTCATTTTTCTAAATATTAAAGATAGCAAGAAAGCCATACTGTTTTTATCAATCACCATATTTGGAGCATTACTAACTAATTGGATCAGAATAACTGCACTTATTTTAATCGGTGAGTATACGAACATGGAAAGTAGTTTGATGGAAGATCATAACACTTTCGGTTGGTACCTTTATGTGCCCTTCATGGTTTTACTTTTTTACTGGGGAAATAAACTCGTAAAGTTTGATGAGCAACAAGAACATTCACATAAAAACACTAATAACATCCCCAATCCTAGCAGTGGGATCAGTATTGGAATCCTTATCATTCTAATTTTATCATCAACAACACTTAAAGTTTTTTTGATAAAAAGCAGTGATAATAAGGCTCTCAAATTTCCAACGAGTAAATTCACACCTGATATTTTAAATTATGCTTCTATAAATACGATTATTTCACCAGAAGGGACATCTGATAATACATACCTCATATTTAACTTTAATAATAAAAATTTAGATGCTAAACCTACTTATTATGGAAATAGTTTTATTCCTAAAGGTTGGAGTACATTTTCAGAAGAATATACAAAAAACTGGCACATATTCAATATTTCAAATGGCAAAACTCAAGCCATGGTAATGGTTAAGTACGAGATTGATAATCAAGTTACGCCTAGTAGTCGTAACTATAAAATTAAGAGATTAAAGAGTGCATTAATAGGAACTAGTGATACCAAGCTACACTGGTCATTTATACAATGTATTCAGAGCTGTGATTCATTTAAAAGCGTGGCAATAGATTTACTTGAAAAAACTGCAAAAACTGCAAAAACTGCAAAAACTGAATTAGATTAATAATCTTATGGCTAAATCACAAATTAACCAATTAATCTCAAGCACCGCCCAAAATAATAGAGCTAGATTTAATGTTTAAAAATATTATAAAAATAATCATATTAATTAGCTTCAACTCTCAAGCTAATAATTGTAGTATTTTTCCAGAATCTAATATTTGGAACCAAGACATTACCAGCGCACCAGTGCATAAAAACTCTGCGACATGGCTAAATGCTATAGGTAAAGGCGTTAAGGTTCATCCCGACTTTGGCGCTAAACGTTATAAAAATCGGGCTGCAGGCATACCAGTAAATTACACAAACAATAACACTAAAAAACACACCGTTCTATTTAAGTATAAGTCTGAAAGTGACCTTGTAGCGTACCCTATTCCAGTACGAGCGAAAATTGAAGGTGGCGCTAATGGCGACGGCGATCGACACATAATTTCATTTGATACTGACCAATGTATTTTATATGAGCTATTCCATGTTTACCAAAGAGAGTCTGGACAATGGACTGCAGGCTCAGGCGCAATTTTCAACCTGAACAGTAATAATTTACGACCAGATAAATGGACATCTGCTGACGCTGCAGGGTTGCCTATTTTTCCTGGGTTAGTGCGATATGATGAAGTTGAATCTGGTGCTATTAATCACGCATTAAGGTTTACTGCTCGAACAACCAACAGAGAATATTTATGGCCTGCTAGGCACTTTGCCTCTAGACATAACAACCCAAATCTTCCCCCTATGGGAATGCGGTTAAGATTGAAGCAGAGCGTTGATATTTCTAGTTTCTCACCTCAAGCTAAAATTATTGCAACAGCACTTAAGAAGTACGGCATGATATTAGCTGATAACGGTGGCCCACTCTTTATAAGTGGGGAGCCAAATGAAAACTGGAGTAACTGGGGTTTAAAAGATCTAAAAAAACTCGTTACCAATGACTTTGAAGCAATTGATACTGACTCACTTCAGGTGCACCCTGACTCTGCGACAACTGATCCACTTGAACTATATGAAAAAAATCCTTCGCCTACCACTAAAAATAGAAAGCACTATAAAAACAAAGCAAAATATTACACTAATTTCTATGTTTCGCCTTACGGGCATGACTCATATGACGGAACTAACGAAAGGCCATGGAAAACGTTGCAACATGCAGCGAATTTAGCAGCACCAGGTGACACCATTAATGTAGAGAAAGGAAATTATAGCCCTTTTAAAATATCGGTTAGTGGTACAAAAAACAAACCGATTACGTTTAGTTCTGACGGCGCAGTTATTGATGCTTTTCAAGGGAATACTAGGGATGGCATTGAATTGAAAAATGCTAAATATATTACTATAAGGGGCTTTGAAGTACATCACGCCAACCGTGCAGGCATAAGTGCCATAACATGTTCGGATATTACTATCGAGTGGAATAAACTAGTTAAAAATCAACATTGGGGGATTTTCACAGGTTTTTGCAGCAACTTAACCATCAATAATAATATAGCGTCTGAATCTGTGAAGGAGCACGGTATATATGTTTCAAATACCTCTGAAAATATAACGGTGCACAACAATATAACTTACTCCAATCATGCAGCAGGCATTCAATTAAATGGTGACAAAAACATGGGAGGAGTTGGCTTAATTACCAATGCGCATATTTATAACAATTTAATTTATTATAATGGTAAAGCCGGTGGTGCTGCTTTAAACATGGATGGTGTTCAATACTCAAAAATTTATAACAATATTTTATATGACAACTACGCCACAGGTATCGGCCTATTCAAAGGAGATGGTGGTGACGGTTCTAAGCATAATCAAGTTATCCACAATACCATTGTAATGCCTAAAGATGGACGTTGGTGTGCACTTTTTAAAGTAAACAGCAGCTTTAACAAATTTAAAAACAATGTTTGTGTTTCTTACCACTCATACCGAGGAGCGATCTCAATAGATGAAAGCTCGCTCATTGGTTTCGAAAGTAACTATAACGCTTTTACACCAAGGTTTACATTAAATGGCGGTGAAAGTGTCATGTCACTCAAAGAGTGGCAATCCTACACACAAAATGATAAAAATAGTCACACTGTCGAAAGCATAGACAAACTGTTTAATTATATTTTTAAAGACTTTAAACCCTACAGTGATAGCCATCTCAGTAATAATGGAGAATGGCTTGAAGAATTTACATCTGACTACAACCAACAGCTACGAACTAAGCCCGTCGATATTGGTGCAATAAACCAATAATTTTATTTTATTCACGGATAAAAACCAAAAAATGCAAACAACTCAACCGAAAGCTACTATAGCAATTATTACGTGTAGACGTCCTCAATGGTTAAAGCGCCTGCTACAAGCACTTATTCAGCAAGAAGTTGATAACGGTATAGAATTAAATATACTTGTTGTAGATAACGCAGGTGAAGAATCAACATTAGCAGTTGTAAATGAAACCGCCTTAAAAAGCCCATATACAATTAATTATTTCCATGAAAGTAATGCTGGCATCGTATTCGCCAGAAACCGATGTGTAACTGAGTTTTTAAAAACAGACTCACAAAATTTGTTTTTTATTGACGACGACGAATGGCCCGAATCTAATGACTGGGCACAGCGATTACTCAATAAACAGGCAGAGCATGAAGTAGATATTGTTACTAGCCATGTTATATCGGTTGGTAGTGAAGGTACACCAACCTGGGCTATTGAATTAATTTATGGCAAAAATAAACTAGTTGAGGGTGATAATGTCAATGTTTTTTACACAAACAACTTGTTAATTTCTCGATCAGTACTGCAGCAAATAAATCCTCCGTTTGATAAACGCTTTGCGATGACAGGTGCCAGTGATTACCACTTCGCCTTAAAGTGCCAAAAAGCGGGTTTTAAAGCTATTTATACCGTAGCCCCGGTTATTGAAGAGTTCCCAAAATCCAGAGCGACAGTAAAATGGTTTTTAAAAAGAGGGTTCCGCTCCGGTATTGGCTTTACCCGCAGTCACTTATTTGAGGACTCCTTTATCAAAGCCTTAGTTTATTGCTTAGCAATGACCGGGGTTAGAGTTTTACGTGGATTAGGCTATTGTATTATCGGATTAATAACCTTCAATAAAACCACCTTTGTTGATGGTTTATTTAGACTTTGCTCCGCAGCAGGCACAATCGCAGGTTTTTTTGGTATTAAACACAACGAATACAATACTATTCATGGCCAATAACAGCATTGAACAAACATTAGAATGGCGATTAATCGAAGATATTGAACCGTTAAAGCAATATACCGAGCAATGGCACAAGCTAGTGCAAACAAGCCAAGCTAATTTATTCTGTGCACCACAATGGATAATGAACTGGATTGAAATATACTGGCAACCTGACTGGCAACTTAAAACAATTATGGGCTTTGAGGGGGAAAAATTAATTGCAATTGCTCCTCTTTATCTACAAAAATCTAATAAACTTATTCCAGTTAACACGCTATTTCCATTAGGACAAGGAGAGCCAGAAGAAAGTGAAGTGTTATCGGAATTTCAAGATATTGTATTATTTTATAAGAATAAATTTATCTATAGTGAAATGGCAAATCAAATACAAGCAATTAACTTTGATCAATTTAGTTCCCATTCGGTATTACCAAATTCAAACTGGCATTCAATCTTATTACATTTCAAACATCCAACAGTTAAACAAGCAGGCAAACGGTATTTAATTCCCAATAATAAAAATTATTTAAATACTCTGAGCAAAAACAACAGGGCAAAATGGAAGCGATGTAAAAGCAAGCTTCAGCGTTCTAATGCTTTGTTTTTTTGGGTTAACGAAGAAGACTATGAAATATATTGGCAACAATTAATATTATTTCATCAGAAAAGGTGGCAAAAAAAAGGTAATAAAGGTGCCTTTTTTCACCCTGATATAATTAAGTTTCATACTCAATTTCGTAAACCGAACAACACAAAAATCAGCCTACTGTTAATAGATGACGAAGTCGCCGCGATTCATTATTACCTTTATGATAAAACCACCTTATATTTTTATCAGTGTGGCTGGAATGAAGCTAAATTTGCTCATTTATCGCCAAGCTATGCATTGCATATTTGGAGTATTTTGCATAACCCTATACAGAATTATGACTTTATGATTGGTAATACAAATGATACTTATAAAAAAGCATTTACTGGTCAAAATAAACTTGATGACACTTATGTAGTAAATGCTAAGCGAAGTAGGGTAAAATGCTTCATTAGTAAACTTATAAATAAACTTTATATCTGTTAGCAAGTTAAAGAAATAATTATGGTCTTTTTTAACTTATGAGCACAGCGGAACGGTAAACTCTTATGGCACGACAATTTCCAGAAAAAGAAAATACCGATTCATCATTTGCCTTTTTTTTATTGTTTCTATATACGGCAGCGGTACTTATTCGACCACATGAAATGTTCATAGATACGCGCAATTGGATCATAATAAAAGTATTCGCTATTCTTTGCTTTATAACTTTATTAATAGCACAACGACCACTAAAACTTTATCCCCAGCATTGGATGCTATTGGCTTTAGCCCCACTGATTATTATTTCAGGTTTTTTAAATGGTTCAGGTATGACAGGCGTAGATGAGGCCATTCAGTTATTTGTTAGCTCACTCATTCCTTTATTTTTATATTCTAACTGCATAACCACTATCAAGCGTCAACATGCACTTATGTTTATTTGCTTAATTGCAGCAATAACCATGGTGCATAATGGCCATTTTCAACAATCAGCATTCATGGGTAATGGTTGGGCGCTTTTTACACACTCTGTAGGTTATATTGATTTAGGTGAAAGGCGTATTACTTATTTAGGTTTTTTCAGTGACCCAAATGATTTAGGTATGTTTTTAGTTATGTGCATACCGTTTACAATATATTTTTATAAAAGTGGAAATGCATTTCTAAAAACATGTATGTTATTAACATTAATAACACTGCTTTATGGGGTTTATTTAACTGGTTCTCGTGGAACCATGCTAGGGGTTGGCGCATTAGCTGGGATATATTTTTTAGTTACTTATGCAGGGCCTAAATTATTTATAGCCGCTATGGTATTGGCTCCCATTGCGGCTACAGTTGTAGCTTCGTTACAAAGTAATATTGACGCCTCAGCCAATGGCCGACTGGAGGCTTGGTATCATGGTATTCATATGATGCTAGCGAACCCTATATTTGGTATCGGTAAAGGCCGCTTTCGAGAAGAACATGGCTTAGTAGCACACAATTCGTATGTTCATATTGTAGGCGAGTTAGGTATTCCTGGGTATAGCTTATGGGGAGGTGCTTTAATATTTACTGTACTTGTTAGCTACCTAGTTATTAAATTCAACAACAAACAAAAACTTGGTGATGAACCTACAACACTAGCGAAAATAAAAAGTTATGAAGTAAGTTCAATGCAAAATAGAAAAGCACAAAAATTGCAGTTAAAAAAAGAAACTGAAAAGTTAAACATAACCAGTGAATATGCTTTAAATCAAACGCTCTTTTTTTCAATGGTGGGTTTTATGGTCACCGCTTTTTTTATTAGCAGGAGCTATAGCTTACTGCTATTTATTTTTTTAGGCATGTCTTTAGCAAGTCACGTTCGATTAATAAAACTAGAGCCAAAAATCGAACAATTCTGTAATGCTAACATTGCAATTCGCTCCATGCTATATTGTTGGGTTGTTATTATTGCTGTTTATATCACACTAAAAATGGGGCTTTAAATAAGCCTATAACTAGGAAAAACTATGATTTTAGGATACACCACAGGCGTTTTTGATTTATTCCATGTTGGTCATGTAAATTTACTCCGAAATGCTAAAGCCATGTGCGATAAGCTCGTTGTTGGCGTAACAACTGACGAACTTGTAAGTTATAAAAATAAAAAATCAGTTATTTCTTTTGAAGAAAGAATGGAAGTTGTGCGCTCATGTAGATATGTTGACGCTGTAATCCCACAAGAAGATATGGACAAGTTTACGCAGTGGCAAAAAATAAAGTTTGACGTAATGTTTGTAGGTGATGATTGGTTTAAAAGTGAAAAATGGGAAGCCATAGATAAAAAATTTAAAGAAGAGGGTGTTCGTGTTGTCTATTTTCCATATTCAAAAGGCACATCATCAACATTAATCAATAATGTTTTATTAGATCTTCGTAAAGACAAATAAAAAATTTATTCAAAGGAATAGTCAGGGAATAGTATGTGCGGAATTTTAGCAACCATCGGTGAATTAAACAAAAACATTAGTAATGACGAATTTCAAACGGCCTTATCTTTACAGGCGCATCGTGGGCCTAACGATATGGGGTTTGAAACCTTCCATGGTAACAGACTAGGTCATACTCGATTAAGTATTATGGATTTATCGGATTCTGGTCACCAACCCATGTATTCTGACTGCCAAAAAGTTGCACTTATATTTAATGGTGAGATATACAACTTTAAAGAACTAAGAAGTACTTTAGGGCAAGAGGGTGTGTTATTCACATCTCAATCAGACACCGAAGTTTTACTTAAATCTTATCTACACTATGGCATAGCATGTATTGAACAATTTATCGGTATGTTTGCTTTTATAATTGTTGATCAAAGATTTGAACATGACTGCACCTATGTTGTACGAGATCGCTTAGGGATAAAGCCTTTATTTTATTATAAAAATGAAGACAGCTATATTTTTTCCTCTGAAGTTAAATCTATTCTCGCGTTAGCCAAACAAAAATTCCCATTAAATAAGAAAACTGTTTCATCTTATTTTTCATATCGCTATTCAATACTTGATGAAACATTTTTTGAAGGCATTCAAAACCTTACCCCTGGTAGTTACCTACATATTAGCAATCAAGGTACTACGCAGCATAAATATTGGCAGTTAGCAGACTTTGTCGACCAAGATGAAGACAAAGGTGAAGCTTATTACTTGAAACGTGTTGATGAATTATTACACTCAGCTATTAAGTACCGTATGATTTCAGATGTACCTTTTGGCGCTTACCTTTCTGGTGGCGTTGATTCAAGTTTAATTACTGCCATCATGTCAAAATACACTAAGCAGCCGATCAAGACCTATACAATCGGTTTCGCAGAAGAAGGTTATAATGAGTTTGATTTTGCAGATTCAGTCGCTAAACTTTACCAGACAGATCATAAAGCCATTAACCTAAACGCAACAGAGTACTTTGACACGTTAAATAAACTTGTCGCCTATAAAGACGCACCATTATCGGTACCTAACGAAGTTCCATTATATTTAATGAGTAAAGAGCTTAAAAAGGATATTACCGTAGTACTTTCTGGTGAAGGTGCAGACGAGATATTTGGTGGTTATGGTCGTATATTTCGCTCAAGCGATGATTTCGAAAACCAACGAGAATTAAAAGCAAAACCAGAGAGTTCAGTGCTGTTTGAGAAAAAATATGGTCAACAGCTATTTGCTACAGATTTAGAACATTTTCTTTATAATTACAGCTATACCAAACCAGCTTTAAAACACAACCTTTTAGCGAAGAATATTGATTGGAAAACAATAGAGTTATCATTAAATCAAAGGTTTGAGCAAAGCTTTAATGAAGTTTCAGGTTCCGACTATCAAACAAAAATGATGTATACGTTTGAAACTGTGCATTTACAAGGTTTATTGTCGCGGGTCGATACCACTACAATGGCAACATCTGTAGAAGCACGAGTTCCTTTTGTTGATCACCGCTTAGTTGAGTTTTCCTTTAGCATCCCGAATAAATATAAGCTAAAATGGAATTCTGCAGAAGACCAAGCCCTTGCTAAAAATAAACTGTCAGATCAAAGTTCAGAAGTCCATGATACCCCTAAATATATCCTTAAAAAGGTAGGTGAAAAATACCTACCTGATGAAGTGCTTTATCGTAATAAAATGGGGTTCCCTGTCCCCCTAGACAAATGGCTAGGCGGTAGTTTTGCTGATCAAGCAAGAAAAATCCTTACCGATAAAGACAATATTGCTAACCAAGTTATTGATACAAGTTTTGTCCTTTCCTTATTAGATGACAAAGATTTAGCAAAAAATCATAGCTTAGCGATGAAAGTTTGGATGGTATTAAACCTCTTTGCTTTTTGTGATAGCTATAAAAAGTATTTAAATTAACATTTAGGAATATGAAATGTCTAAGACAGTTGTTATATCATGTTGGTTTGGGAAGCGCTTTAACAAACCGAACGAAGAAACAGTGCGGGCTAATTTTAAGGCAACTATGAAATATTTAGTAAAATCTGTTTTGCCCGCAAAATTTTATTCCCTCTTGAACGTTCAAACCGTAGTACCAATCGCTCCAAGTAATTGCGATAAAGCTATTTTTTTTACAAATAACAAACTCCTTAAATCAGAGATTTTACTGAAGGGCTGGGAATATGAATACCTACAAGCAGGTGAAATAGATGGTATAGATAGTATTGACTCCTCGCTAATTGCCAAAAAGATTAAATTCCTCCAGTTTGAACAGGGAGTTTTAAACGAACTCTATAATTTTGACTATGTTCTGTATGTCGATAGCAGGGCTATTGTCGATGACATCGAGCAGATAAAGAGCCTTTGTGATAAAGGACTAGTAATAAGGTACTCTCCTGAACACAAGAACAAAAATACAGTATGGGACGAAATAAATGAAGCTAAAGTAGTCGACCGCTACGCTGCGGCTATGCCAGAGACAATTGCTTTCGTTAAAAATAAAATCAAAAATGGTGAATATACTGATGCTAATAAAGTTATGGCTACAGGAGTCATTCTTTACAAACTAGGTGATATCAAATATCGAAATCGCATTATGAGTCTATGCAACGAAGTCTATGATACATGTGTGAAACTTAATCAACCTGAATGTCAAATTATTTGGTGTATATTATCCCAGCCTTATGATGATTTAATGACAAAAATTAAAGCACAAAATATTAAGACTCGATCCACTTAAGTAGTATGTTGGTACTGTAACTCTCAATTTATAGATCAGGCTTTAATCGAAACTTTGGTGGGCAATCATTAAGCTACTCCTGTGGACGATCATAATTATATTCCACCCTCCAACTATCGGTTATTTTTAGTACCTTCGTCAATGAGTTAAATAAAAATCTAAAACCTCATTGCATTGCGTAAGATTAAATCCGTACAACTAGATTAAAAAAAAACTACATGGCTACAAGCTCTAGTAATTTATTTTCCTGCCTTTTATAGTGGTACATTTATCTATAAAAAGACTACGAAGAGTGTCTATAACTGTCTAAGTTTGTGATATAAGTTTTCAGAAAAGTGTTTGTGTTCAGTAGTCAAAGGCTGATGAAACTGACTATGTAAATTTTTATATCCCTCGTGGTAGTCATTTGGCAACCCCCCTTCTTTTACTGACACGATATTATCAATTAGTTCCGGCCAAGTGTAGGCATAGGGTTTAAGCGTAACGTCTTCGTACGGATAGTATAAATCACGCTCTTGCTGTTTATATTTTTCTAAATCAAATGGCGCGAAGAGGATCGGTTTACCAGATAACATAAAGTCAAAATATCCACCTGAATAATCTGTAACCATGCAATCGTAATCTGCAATAGAGTCAAAAATATCGGCTGAATGATCAATTGAAATAGCTGTCGATACTTTAATTTCTTCAATAAGATATTGTGGCGGCTTGTTCACCGGGTGCATACGAAGCACTAACTCTATATTATTTTCTATTAATTGTTTGTCTATCGCTTTTACATCAAAACCATATTGCGCAAATAAGTCACACTCTGTCCCTATACCTCCCCTAAAAGTTGGCATGTAAATACATTGATAAGGTTTATTTATTGCTTCATGTGCCGTATTTGGCGTTTGTAGAAAAACATCGTTTCGTGGAAAACCAGTAATTAAGGTGTTGCTTTTGGGCAGGCGAAAGGCTTTTGATAATGTATGTTGAGTTTCAATGCTGGTCGCTAATAAGTAATCATTTCTGATTTTTTCATAAGGTGAAAGAAAATCAAAAAATTTACCGGCGAAATTTTTATCGTCAGTTTGACCACCAAAAACATCATACATTATTTTTTTCAATGGCAGGCCATGCCATAAATTAACCACCTTTGTTTTTTTTCCTATACAAGCAGGATAAAGGTCATCGTGCAACGATTGACAAACAAAGGCGAACTCTGCTCTTAACTGTATTAATAAACCTCGATAACTCGTTTCTAGATAGGTTATATGGCCTTTTTGCTTTAACAAGCTGACAATAGCCGGATCTTTAGTGATCCATACGGCCTGAATATGCTTTTGATTTTCATTAATATACTCAAAGAATGCTTTAGGATTATCACTATAGCGCTCACCAAACCATGCACCAAAAACCCAAAGGTTTTTCTTTTTTGGTATTAAGTTAGCAAAACCATAAACAAACAGTTTTACGAATAATGCTATCCATTTTTTCAGTTTACTCATCCAAATTTTCTCATTTTATTTGATAGGCAGTATTTTAACTTGCAACTATGCGCTTAATTTTTTGAAGTAAAGCAAGTATCATCGGAGGGCACCATTTAAAAAGTAGTCCTTTCAGCTTCAGTTTTGAACTATTCACTAAATTGGCAGCAAGGAGTAACGCGTTTCCGCCGAGAGCAAAGTCGCCATTATAAATAAATGCTTCAGCGTAGCGCAAATGAATGTTTTTCTCGACATGCTTGTAATCTAGGCCTTTAACTTGTGGGAAGTTAGTAGAAAAGTGTTGAATTTTTATTAAGCAGACTAACTCCGCCTTATACATTTTTGCTTCATTAGAAGAATAGTTTTCACCATGGAATACATGAATTGCTAAATACTCTTTTACAAAGTCGACTTCGCAGATAAGTGACACTTTAAGCCATGCTAACCAATCGTCGACCCCCATTAACTCAATATCCGCATCAAAGGCCTGTGACTCAATTAACAAAGACTTTCTAGCAACTGCAGTACAGCTAACTATTTCATTTTTATGGATTAAAGCAGAGTATATGTTGCCCTGATAACTATTAAAGAAAGGTAATTCAACTTTTCGTCCTTCAGTTATATGGTCTTCAATCGCACCACAATATACCAAGCCAACTTTGTTATTAGCGAATAATGGCATTTGTTTTGAAAGCTTGTCAGGCAACCATAAATCGTCTTGATCACAAAATGCAATGAATTCTGCTTTCGCATTCTCAATACTAAACTGTCTAGCACATGCCACACCACCATTTTCTTTATGGAGTACTGATATGCGTTTGTCTTTTTCGGCTATTTGATTAAAGAAGTCGTCCGATGCATTGGGACTGCCATCATTAATTATCAGTAATTCAAAATTTTTATAATTTTGTTGCAAAATACTATCAATGGTTTTCTCTAAGTATTTTTCTCCTTTATAAAAAGGGATCACAACAGAAACAAAAACTTCAGACATACTATTTCCTTATTACTTAACTGGTATTTCTTTTTTTAAAACCATGCATATTAATTGTTCGCGCATCTTGGGCGCTAAGATTAAAAACCATGACAAAGTAAGTAGCGTAATTACAATAACACCTGCAAAAAAAGTCAATTCGAACCAAGTTAGAGGTGGAATTGTTTCAAAAGTTAATTTTCCTATAAACACTAACGTAATATAGGTTAAAAGCAGTACAGTAAATTTTATAGCAGGTAGTATTACTGAAAAATTATTATACCTCTTCAATAACCATAAATTTAGCAGCACCTCGCTAATAAAAAAACTAACTGCGGTAGCTACAGCTACTCCAAACAGTCCCCAGTTATAGGCAAATATTATTGATAATGAGATGTTAAGTAAGGCGCCAATAAAGCTTATTACAGACATAAGTTTATGATTAGCTTGCGCTAATAAAACTGCACCGATTGGTCTTGATATTGACTTGCAAATATAAGCAAAGCCAAGAATTGAAGCTAGGCCTGCATATTGAGCATATTCGCTCCCTATCCAGAGAAATATAAAGTCCTCTGCTAATATTGCTAACGGTGTGTAAAGTAAAATTACGACAAAGAAGTTAACGTCAACAATATGTTTGAATACATCATCAATTGCAGTATTACGAGCAACTAACCGATTTAGCATAGGATTAAACACACCAACTATAGCTTCAACTAAACTTTCAATTTGATTAATTAGATTATTAATAACTCCATATAAAGCGACGGATTTAAGCCCTAATATGTGGCTGATAACAACGGGGTCAGAACGTCTTAATATAATATTAGCAATACCTGCTGCAACCAGATGCTTCGAGTATGAAAATAGATATTTAACTTCTGATAATGTTACAAACTTTAACGAAAACTTAAAGCCGCGATTAAGTTTTTGTGCGTAATAAACTTTTAAGCAGTGGGTTATCATGTCAGCTGTTATGGTTGCAATTACAGCTCCATAAATATTTAGATCTACCACTAGGTATACGACCAAGGCAGATTTTATCATGGTATTTAGTAAGCTTATATTGGCATCAATATCCATTCGTAAATAGGCAGTAAAAAAACCGTGAAAACTATTCATTATAAAGTCGAGTAACACTTTAATGGCTAATACTGATAAGGCTATTGCTGCTATGTTTTGGCTTCCAGAGTTAATCCCTAAAAGTGCGGGTACAAGTGCTAACACTACGATGCAAATTGCAGCAACTACGCCTAAGACTCCGAATAGCACTACTGCGACTGAAAATACAATATTAATGCGTTGATGGTCAGATTTTTCTAATGCGATTGCTATTTCCCTTTTTACCGCAGAAGAAAACCCTAAATCAATAAAATTGAACCAACCTAATGTGGATAAAATCAGTAACCATAAGCCATAGTTTTCATCACCTAAGTGTTTAATTAGGTAAGGTGTTAATGCTAACGATATAATAGTTACCGTGACAATTTCAATAACCCTAAAAACAGAGCTTTTGACTAGTTTTTCTTTCATCGATGCGCCATTTTCATAAAAGCGCGCTGCAGTAACGGGGTAAGTTTTAGAGTTGGTATCATGTAAATTCACTTAGAAATTGTTCACTAGTATTTTGCCAAGTAAGGTGCTTAATTGACTTAACAATACTTTCGCTTGACCAGTTTTGCTCGGTAAATTGTATAATCCCTTGATAAATATCTTCAGGCTGATAGCTATTAAGGAGTATGCCGTTAACTTTGTTATTAATAACTTCGGGAATGCCACCAACACTTGTAGCAACTACAGGCGTACCCGTCGCTAATGCTTCCATTATTACATTAGGCACGCCTTCTCTATAACTAGGTAAAATTAATGCATGAGAGTTAGCAAACCACTTATTTAGTTGTGCATGTGGAATAGCACCAATTATTTTAACTGTATTTTGCAGCGCGTTTTGCTCTATATAAATTGCTAACTTATTTTTTTCAGGACCTTTACCAATTAGCGATAATTCAAAATCTACATTTTTATCTTTTAATAACTTGGCTGCAGCTAATAATTCAAAAACTCCTTTGGTAGGAATAAGATTGCCAATAAACAATAACTTAATCTTTAAACTATTAGGCTTTTTCTCAACACTGAAGCGCTCAAAATTAACGCCATTGTATATTGTTTTTACTTTAGCACTAGGCGCTATTTCAAGCACTTTGACGGCAAGAGCGTTACTTTTAGTGGCTACAGTTGTTGCATGTTTAAAGGCAAAGCCGAGTTGTTTTTTTCTTTTTGGACAAAGACTGTGTACGTTAACGTCACTGCCTAAGCAATCAATGATTAATTTAAAGCCAAAGATTTTTTTTAACATAGCTGCTGTCACACCTTCAGGGTAAGCCCAGCTTGCTAAAACATATTTATGTTTAGCAAACCAAAGTAATGGCTTAATGCTGATAATGATTGAAATCAGCATGAACAATGGGTTCAGTGAACGGCCAAAGCCTGGAATGTAGAAAAATGGAAATAGGCAAATGTTTTTCTGTGCATAACTTTCCCGGCCAATAAGTACTTTTTTAAACCAAGTGACAAACGAAACAGGGATTAAATATGACAAGTTTGCTTGCGCTTCCATATGTGCTGTTTGCTGTAGGTTAAATTGCCCTCTTGTTTGCTCCCAGGGTAATGGGTATAAGTTTGAGAAAAATAGGATCTGCTTTTTCATACTTTATACCCATAATATTCTTGGTAGGTATTGGCAACATCATCAATCGAAAAGTTACTCGCCACGTATTTTTGCCCTAACTTGCCTTTTTCAGATAGCATATTTTTATTCGCACAAATAAATTCAAGATGCTGGCCTAGCTGCGATATATTTCCAGTGTCATATAAAAAGCCACCTTCGCTGGCTGTAACAATGTCTGGTATTGCCCCTACACGTGAACTAATACAAGGCACACCGCTAGCCATCGCTTCTAACAGCACCATGGGTAGTCCTTCAGTTTCAGAACTAATAATTAAGCAATCAAGTTCAGGGTAAATCTCGCCTTCATCAATAACATTGCCCATAAACATGACATGATCAGTTAAGCCTGTTCTCTGAACTAACACTTCTAACCTCTGTCTTTGTGGTCCGTCGCCATATATTTTTAACGATAGCTTGTCGCTAAGGCCATAATCACTGATGCACTGAATTACATCTTCAATTTTTTTCAATGGGATTAAACGTGACACCGTACCAATAACTAGTTTTTCGGCATTCGTTGTTTGGCTTTTTAAGGTTGAAATGGCTACACCGTTTTTAATGATGTTTATTTTTTCTTGCGGCCAATTGAAAAGTGTTTTTGCTTTAAGTTTGCTTTGTTCAGATACTGCAAAGGTATAATTTACATAGCAACGTGCGACGACATGCGATGCTTTAATGCCTCTTAAATTCGGCGCAACTTCACCATGAATGGTATAAATAACTTGCTTGTACATCAACAAGGGGGAAATAAATAAGAAAGCTCTAATAACCGCTGGAGAATGAATATGTATTACATCAAATTGCCTTATCAGCTTTGATAATTGATATTGTTTTTTAAGAAAGCTGCCAGCAATATTATTAATTTTTATCTGCGAGCTCTTTAACGCTTGCTGAAATTCATCGGTTTCATCACCAAATGATAAAATAGAGACATCTTGCCCATTCGCTTGTTGTGAAAGCGATAAATTCTTTACTAGCTTTTCTGCTCCACCAACTTGTAAGCTGCTGACACAATGAAGTATTTTCATTTTTATTGTTATCACTTATTCAAAGATCAGTATATTTTAGCGTAACCTAAGGTGTGTTTTAGTGTGCTAATGGTCGTTGAAGGCTCGATTGAAAATCGCCTTAGATCATATTTATTAACTTCAATGTTTACATTGATACCCGGCTGAAAATTAAACGCTATATCATAACCACAATTGACTAAAGCCGTAGTTACTTGCTCATTGTAAGTACCCTGGCTACCAACAGGGTAGGAAAAAGAACTTACCTTATAAGGCAAGTGCTTTTCTATGAGCATTTTTGAATGGGTTAATTCAAAAATAATATCTTCTTGAGTTAGGTTAGCTAATATTTCATGATTGTGTGAGTGAGCACCAACATCCATACCGTGTTTAATCATTTCAGCTAGATCTTCCCAAGCCATAAATTCTTGTGTTGGTAACTCGCCATCTATTGGGAACAATGTTTCCAGTTCATTTAATTGCTCTTCAATAGGTACTTGACTAACTTTTGCTGCCGCTAACATGCTGCGAACAAATTCACGTTCATCACCATTAAATGTGACGGCCTCATTCCAACTAGATAATTTAAGTGTTTTAAATTTATTTTTCTTATAATTGTATGCAATTCGATCCCACCACGGTAATTTTCTATCACCAATTAAGCTAGTAGCGATAAAAAAACATGCTGGTACATTATGACGTTTTAAAATTGGAAAAGCTTCGGTGTAATTATCTTTGTAGCCATCATCAAAAGTGATAATTAAATATTTCCCATGAATTTTTCCCGCGTGTATCTTTACAAGTTCAACTGCTTCTGCGATGGAAATGATGTCAAACTCTTGTTTAAAGAAAACTATAAACTCATCTAATTGTTTGGGGTTACATGAAAAAACACATGGGTCAAAACGTGTTTCCTTCCAATCACCAATTCTGTGAAAATTAAAGCTATATATACCATCAGGAATATTTGCCCATCTGATGCCATCGGCTCCTATATAGCGTTCGAGCCTTCTCAATACCTTTGCAAGCATTAAAGCTGACTCCTTTTAAAGTCTGGCTTAGGAATTATAAAATCACGATAGTCATTCGGGTTACCTTTTTTACAATCTTCTGCTGCTTTAATAATATTGTACATTTCGCGTGAACTTACATAATGTAAAAAGTAGTTTTTCCCGTCGTTATATTTTTCATTCAAATGCTGATGCATTTCATTAATTGGTTGCCCTAACAATGTTTCCATTGAAGCTTCTTGAGTGCCATGCGTATGAACTTTTATAAAAATCCAATCGGGTCTATTTTCAATATGGATTGCTTGATCAACCCACATATCGACTCTTTCTTTACTTGGCGGAAGGGTATTTCTAACATCTGATTGTTCTATTTTTGGAATTACACCAAATTTTCTATTTTTCCAGTTTAATTTAAGTACACCTTGGACGATCATTAGATCACCCCATGTACTGCCACCTTTTTTTACTTTTCTGCCTTTATTATATGATTTTGGTTTTTCAGGTTCATCTTTCGCATAATAAATACAATTTACCATCGCTGGTTGTGTGGTATCGGGTGATGGAAAAGTAAAGTCGGCGTAACATCCAGTTTCTTTTAATATAATGAGTTCGTCATTTACACCACACCAATGTCCATGTGCATGCGAATTATCTAGCGCCCAATTGCCATGAATAAAAGCATAGGTAGGCTTTCCTGTTTCAGGATCTAAACTGAGTGCTCCGTGATCTTTATAAAGTAGTTCAGCAAAATTAGTCAGGGTTGACCTTAGGTTATCACTAGTATCATTTTCATGATGAAGATGAATTTCAATTTCACCAAAACCTCTAGCACATAGGTCTGAAAGTTTATCTAAGTGCTCTTTCCTGTACTCTTCCTCAGGGAAGAAAAATGAATGTTTAGGGTGATATCCATCCGCGTCAGTATATTTTGTCGCCATTAATGGATAGTCTGTCATCCAACGGTCTACTCTTTCGCGCTCAAGGTTTATATTGTCTTTGTTCATCCATTGTGGCTCGTAATGGTCGACAAAACAAAACATGATGTGCTTTGGTCCACCAAACTTTTTATGAGGAAATAAACCTTGCTTCACATAAGTTGGTAGCCATGTTTGCATCTCTTTTTTGTGAACAACGAAGACAAAAGCTCCAATAATAAAGAGGGATAAAAGCAACGCTATGATCATCTGGATGTACTCTCCCAAGTAGCGGATAGGTTTTTATTTAAAAATTTAAGAAAGCCTCTAAGTAAAGAGAAGTTCATTGAAACAAAAAAAGCAGAAATTTTAAGGAAATTAAATATAAATCCATGTCCAGACTTTAATTTTAAACCAATAATAGCTGAGCTGTAAAAAGCAATTTGTAATAATAAAGTAACTTTATAAAAATTGAAATCTAGTGCCAATAAAGAATTAGAAATTAGAATCAATATCATTAAGTGAGGAACAAACCATCGTAATATCTTATGACTGAAATAAGAGAAAAAACGATACCCTTCAAGTGGATTTAGTAACCAACCTAAACGCATCATGGCTTGATAATTTCCTGCGCCAATTCTAACTCTTCTCGATGACTCTTCTGCTAAATCGGGCGCAATCTCTTCAGTAGCTTTAGCTTCTGGAGCATAAATAACTTCATATCCTTTGCGAGCTATATTCATGACTATGCAAAAGTCATCGATTATAGTATCGGTAGGTAAAGGTATATAATCTTGTGTTCTGATCGCATAAATTGCGCCATTAGCCCCTAAAAGTGCGTTCAATCTTGATTCATGGAACTTTAGTGCTTGCTCATAGCTCCAATATAGGTTGTCTTTATTATCACCTGAAAATGGATCTATCAAATGTAACTCACCACAGACAGCTCCAACATTGGAATTATCAAAATGGGATACTAAGTGCTTTAATGCATCTTTTTCAAACATAGTGTTAGCATCAGAAAAGACACATATTGCCGACTCTACCTTTGTCATTAACTCATTCAGAACATTAATTTTACCCCTGTTTTTCTCAAAACAAAAAACACTCAGGTTATTTTCATCAAAGCTTTTTAAAATAACATTCGTATTATCGGTACTGCCATCAGAACCAATAATAAATTTAAGCTTATCTTTTGGGTAGTTCAGCGCCAATAAGTTAATAACTCTATCTTCGATACATTTTTCTTCGTTATAAGCGGCAATAACCACTGTAATTTCAGGTAGTTCTGCTATTCGAATTCTACGTTCAGATTTGGAAAGGACAAACGAGGTATCTTTCTTTAATTGTCGGATGCCGCTTAACACCATCAAAATTATTGGATAGAACAAATAAGTGTAAAAAACTAGAAACACTGAAAACCAAAATACTAACTCAAGGAGATACATTAATTATTCAACCTCGAACTAGCGGGTATACCAAGTGCAGTACAATTATCAGGAACATCTTTAACAACCACTGCATTAGCACCTATTTTAACATTATTCCCAACTTTAACGTTTCCAATAATTTTCGCACCTGAACCAATAAACACATTATCCCCTAATTTTGGAGAAAAACCTTTTTCATCACCTATGACGACTCCGCTTTCGATAGTTATATTCTTCCCTGCAATTACTTTTGAATTGATTACAACACCGGATGGGTGCATTAAAACTAATCCACCTGCAAAGGTTGCTTTAGTACCAATCGTGCAACCGTTATATATACGGTTAAAGTGTTGAAACAATAGTGCAAATGGAGATAGTAATTTAATTTTTGCGCATTCAAATGCAAGTCTTTGGATCACATTAGCACTAGTACCATCGGTAAAGAGAATACGCAGCAAAGACATCTTAGCTCCATCTTCAAGAAAAATTTCTAATTTTCTATCAAAGTCACTTTTAATTAAAGATAGAAAATTACCCACAGACAGTACCTAATATAAAATTTCTAAAAGTATCCATATTTATCGTCCTTTACCAAACAATACAATTTCAACCGTACGAATTAAAATGAGCAAGTCCAACATAAAACTGCGATGTTTAATGTAATACAAATCGTACTTTAGCTTCTCTAATGAGTCTTTTTCTGTTGCACCATATGGGTACTTGAGTTGTGCCCAGCCAGTTAACCCAGGTTTAACGTTGTGGCGCTCGTTGTAATATGGAATATTTTTAATTAACTGTTGAACAAATTCAGGGCGTTCAGGGCGTGGACCAACAAAGCCCATATCACCTACCATTACGTTATAAATTTGAGGGAGTTCGTCAATACGATATTTGCGAAGGGCTTTACCGATGCGTGTTGTTCTATCGTCATCTTTGGCTGCCATTTGTGCGCCATTTTTTTCTGCATCTATTCGCATACTTCTAAATTTAACAATTTTGAATGCTTGTCCGTCTAAGCCTACACGCTCTTGCGAGTAAAATATGGGTGATTTCCAACCGTCTTCAAGCTTAATTAATAAAGCCGTAATTAACATTACAGGCCAGGTAATAAGAAATAAGAAAAAACCCATTGTGGCGTTAAAAATCCAGTCTAATGTATTTCTTAAATGATTCGCCGATGCAAAACCATTTGAATATATAACCCAACTTGGATAAATTAAATTAACCGCAACCTGCCCGGTTTCACGTTCAATAAAGTCTAGAATTTCGGTTATTTCGACGCCTCTAATTTTACAGGCAAAGAGTTCATCCACTGGTAGATTTTCTCTACGTTCATCATTAGCAACAACAATTTCATCAATTTGATGTTCTAGGGCGTAATTAACCAATGAGCAGTCGAGTGTAATTCTGTTCTCGTTGACAATGCCATGTTCAGCATCGCCATTCATAACCACAAAGCCGTGCATAAAAAAACCTTGTCGGTCAACGTCACGGCGCATTCGTTTTTCTATAATTGATGCTCGTTCTCCGGCACCTAAAACGAGAATGTTACGTTTATTAAAGCCAAAAAAGTCAATTTGAAAGGTAAAATAACGAACACCACAAACAAAAAAGAAACTGATTAATGAAGCGACTGCAAGTAACTCAATGGCGAGTGAACCTGAGCCGTAAAATGGATTAAATAATGAGACAATAAAAAAGCCTATGGCGATTGAAACGAGTAAACGCCTGATAACACCTCTTATACTTTCTCTCAATTTCGAGTCATAAAGGCCCATAGCAAGGCACGATAACTGCACTACTAAGGCGTAAACAACTGAATGAATAAAAAGAATATTCGTTGGCGTTTTTTGAGTATCGTGTTCAACAAACTGAAATACTTTATTTAGGTATAAGCTAAGTAAAAGTGCGCCAGCAAAGCAGATAAATTCGATTAACACTAAAGATTTACTACCCGCAGATAAATCACGAAATTTAGGGCTAGACATAAGGTAATAAAGTTCCTTTCTAGTATGAAGCAGCGTTCATTATTAGATATTTTTATTTTTTAAGCTGTATATTAGAATGGATTCACTGCGAAATGTAAACAAGAGACTATTTAAAATACTACATTTACAATATATTTACATAAATTAAATAATGTGCATCAATTGTAAAAATCAAATACAATCAATTAGCTTATATAAAATACGGTTATAAATAAATAAGGTTAAAACCATGGAAAAACGCATGACTACTACATTAAAAGCGATTTTATTTCTTACTTTTGGTTATGTTTTAGCTGGTTGTAGCTCAGCTACATTACCACCTGCCAAACTTCATCAGTCAAATACAGTTGATGTTGACTCCTATAAATATTTAATTGGTGCCGGTGATGTTGTTAATATTTTTGTTTGGCGTAACCCTGAAGTTTCTGGCACATTTAAAGTGCGCCCCGATGGTATGATTACGACTTCTTTAGTTGAAGACATTCCTGTATCCGGTAAAACCCCGACCGAACTTGCCCGTTCTATTGAAGAAATACTAGCAACGTATTTACGAGAGCCCGTTGTTACCGTAACCGTAAACAACTTTGTAGGCCCTTTTAGTGAACAAATTCGTGTAATAGGTGAAGCTGCTCAACCGCAAGCGGTTAATTATATTCAACACATGACGTTACTTGACGTGATGATTCAGGTTGGTGGTTTAACTGAATTTGCTAACGGTAATGGTGCTAAGTTAGTCAGAATAGAAAATGGTCTTCAAAAACAGTATGAAATTTACATTGAAGACTTGATTAAAAATGGTGAAATATTAGCTAACGTTGATGTATTACCTGGCGATATTATTGTTATACCTGAAACATGGTTTTAAACAAAATAGATTTATTTACCTGTTTTAGAGGTCAGGAATGCAAGAAATTATAGAACAAATTGTCGATTACCTTAAAGGTATTTGGCTTAAACGTCGCTTTATTATCATATCAACGTGGTTAATATGCCCTTTTGCTTGGGTTTTTATTTCTCAACTTGATAATGTTTATGAGTCTGAAGCTCGTGTATATGCTGATACTCAATCTATTCTCGGTCCTTTGCTTAAAGGTTTAACTGTAAATACAGATCCTGAAGTGCAAATACGCTTAATGATAAAAACGTTGTTAAGTCGTCCGAATTTAGAACGCATTACCCGTATGACAGATCTTGATGTTCAAGCTAACACTCCCGCAGCTTATGAAGAACTAATAGATGACTTAAAAACTAATATTATTATCAAAAAAACTGGTGGTCGAAGAGAGAATATTTTTACCATTACTTACCAAGATAAAGATCCCGAAATGGCGAAAAGTGTTGTTAACTCAGCATTAACCGTTTTTATTGAAAATACATTAGGTGAAAATCGCAGTGATTCTAATACCGCACAAAAGTTCTTAACAACTCAGATTAAGGATTATGAAAACCGTTTATTAGCTGCAGAATCTCGACTAACTGATTTTAAACAAAAGTACAGCGGCGTATTACCTGACCAATATGGTGGCTTTTATCAAAAATTAAATATAGTTAAAGAGCAGCTAAAAATAACTGAATTGAACTTACTTGAACAAGAAACGCAATTAAAATCAGCGAAGTCACAATTGAATTCTTCTCCGTCAAGTAATGATAATGCTCAAAATAACATTATGAATTCGAACAGTATCCAAACGACGTATGACGACAGAATTTCTGAATTAGAAGCTAACCTCGATTCACTTCAGTTACGATACACTGAAATGCATCCTGATGTTAAAGAAGTTAAACGTCGGTTAGAACATTTAAACGCTCAGCGAACTAAAGAAATTGATGAGTATTTGAATGCAACTAATAACGGTGATAACAATAAGCTTGCTACTAGTCAAAACCCTGTTATTCAACAATTGCAAATTCAGGTGAACCAATTAGAAAACGCTGTTGCTTCAACTAATGTTCGCGCAAAGGATTATCGCCAACAAGTTAAAGAGCTTGAAAGTAAAATTCATATTTTGCCAGAAATAGAAGCCGAATTAACCTCATTAAACCGTGGCTATGAAATAACAAAAGATAAATATGAAGAATTATTGAATCGTCAGGAAACAGCTCAGTTAGCACAACAAGCTGATGAAACAACCAATCCGATTCAATTTAGAGTGATTGATCCACCCAGAGCTCCTACTGAACCTGCAGGGCCAAAACGTATTTTGTTTTTACTTGGCTCTACAATTTTTGCTTTTGGTGTAGGTGTTGGCTTGTCATTATTATTTAGCCAAATTAACCCTGTGGTTACTTCTAGTAGCCAAGTGTCTAAACTTACTGGTATTCCTGTATTCGGTATTGTGTCTGCCACTGAGAACTTAGGTTTACAACGTTGGCACAAAAGAAAAACCCTGATATTTATTATTTCTAATAGTGTGCTATTAATCGTATTGGCATTTTTTATACTTTATGCCATTGCTCCTAATGCTTTATTAGCGCCGATCAGAGGGATTTTATAACTTATGAGTATCATAGAAAAAGCGCTAGCTAAGCAACAACAAAAAAGTCATGACGATTCAGAGAAAGTTGAGCAACAGCCAGTTCCTCAAGAAAAGGTTGCTGTCGAAGCAACTAATGTAGAGAAAAAAGATACGTTAGCACTTGATAAAGTAAGCTTAGCTGAGCGTGGCTATTTAATCGATAACGGTACCCGCAAAAGTATTAAAGACGAATTTAGACAAATTAAACGTAAGCTTCTTAATAATGCTTTTGGTAATGCCTCAAAAACTTTACATCACAGTAATTTAATTATGGTGAGTAGCGCAAAGCCTAATGAAGGTAAAACTTTCGTTGCGATTAACCTAGCGTTAAGTATTGCACTTGAGCAAGATAAAACCGTGTTACTTATTGATGCCGACGTACTTCGCCCAAGTGTAGTTCGCGAGTTAGGTGTTGAAGACAGTCCTGGCCTTATTGAATACTTACTGGGTAAATCTGAAAAAGTTAGCGATATAATTTATAACACCGATATCGATAAACTAAAATTAATCCCCGCGGGTAAGCCGCATCATTTGTCTAACGAGTTGTTAGCCAGTGAGAAAATGGCAACACTAGCGAATGAATTGGCGAATAGATACCCTGATCGTATTGTTATTTTTGATTGCCCGCCATTAATAGGTGTGACCGAAACATTGGTACTAGCGAGTTTAATGGGGCAAGGCGTTATTGTTGTTGAAGAATCTAAAAGTTCTATTGCTGATATTCAAGCAGCAACTCGACATCTCAATGAAGATTTAGCATTAGGTCTAGTATTAAATAAAGCAATAAGATCTCATAAGGATTTGTATGGCTATTACGGCTATGGGTATGGCGCATAAAACTAAGCTTAGTGCTGTTTGTATTGCATTAATTTGCTCTAAGCTTGCTACTGCAGGTGAATGGCAGTTTGATCCTAGTATTATTGTCGATGAAACATACTCTGATAATGTTGGCTTAACCACTAATAATGAACAGTCTAGCTTAGTAACTCAGGTTGGATTAAACATTGAATCTACATATAAGGCACAACAAGCTGAATTTAATTTTTCATCAGAAAGTATTTATGCTTTATATAGTCATGATCATGATCTTGATAGCGACTATCAAACCTTATCGAGTGATTTAAGAATTCAACTTTGGCCTAATGGTATTGTCGTTTATGGTGGCGTCGATATTGCTAATCAATCGCGAAATGGCAGCCGAAATGCATTAGCCGATATTGTTTCAGCTGATACAGTGCAAGTAGAAACTTACAGCGGTGGTCTTGAATACAACATCGATAATAGTGATTTTATTGTAAACTCTTCGATTGGTTATCGAGAAACTAATTCAGAAGACAATATTGGAAATCAAAAAGGAATAAACAGCAGAATTACCAGCACAAATGGCACTGGCGCTCGCCATGTTTTTTGGGAAGTTGAGCATGATTACCAAGATTTAGAAAATAATAATCAAAAAGGTAAACAAAGCCAAAGTGAAGTTAAAATTGGTTGGATAACAGGCTATGGTCTTAATCCTTTTCTGCGATATTATGATGAAGACAATAGTGGCGATATTAATAACAGTAATCGCTCTATTGAGTCGAACTCATACGGCTTAGGTGTTCGTTGGTTAATTACACCGCGTTTAGCGTTAAATGTTTCTTATAATCAGCCTATTGGTGATAACCTAGATTTAGATGGCGACGAACAAGAAGCTTATGTTAATGCTTCAGTGCAATGGCAACCTTCACCACGAACTAAACTTACCGCTAATATTTCTGAACGCTTTTATGGCACCAGTTATGGTTTAGATTTTACTCATAGAAATAAACGCTTAACTAACTCAATTAGTTATGTAGAAGATGTACAAACTTTCACCCGTAATAATTTTGCAGCAAACCTCGTTGGGTTTTATTTTTGCCCTTCAAGTAATATAACATCCGTAGCTGATTGTATTATTAAAGATGAGGGCACTATATTTCCTGATAACCCCAATGAACCTGACAACCCTGGGTTTCAATTATTCCCTATTCAAGACTTTACTTTGGTTGAAGACAACGTTTTTTCTTTAAATAAAACCTTAAATTGGAGTTCTGTTTTAGCATTACCTAGAACAACAATTAGCTTTACCGCGAGCCATCAAAATAGAGAAAATTTAGAATCCTTTAATGAGGATGAACGAAGTGCTTCAAGCTTAAATGTAAGCAGAAAAGTCAGTGGTCGTTCGAGTATCAGTTTTGATTTATCTTATACCGAAACTAATTTGCAAATAGATACAGAGTTTGAGCGTATCGACAGATATAGACGTTACGAAATCAGTTATCAGAAATCATTAAATAGCGCCTTGTCTTTTGATTTATCGTTAAGCTACTTAAACAGAGCTTCTGATAATGCATTATTCAATTACGAAGAAGGTCGCGTTAGCGCCAAAGTAACCAAAGGTTTTTAGCAGTATGTATGAAAATTACTATGGTTTTAAAGAAAGACCGTTCCAGTTAAGTCCAGATCCACGATTTTTTTTCGCTTCTAGCCATCATCAACGCGCTTTGTCTTACCTACAATATGGATTAGATCAAGGCGAAGGCTTTATTGTGGTAACTGGGCCAATTGGCACAGGAAAAACGACAATAGCCCGCAATTTATTAAATAACTTAGCGGATAAAAGCATTGTTGCCGCACAACTTGTAACCACTAAACTTAATCCTCAAGAATTACTCGAGTTAGTGGTGTCAGAGTTTAACATTTCTGTTGAAGGCAACAGTAAAGCCGACTTACTACAAGGTATTGAGAAGTTTCTAATTCAACTAAACCAACAAGGTAAACGTGCATTATTAATTGTTGATGAAGCGCAAAATCTACCTGGTGAGACCGTTGAAGAGTTACGTATGTTATCTAATTTTCAATTAGATAATAAACCTTTAATCCAGAGCTTTTTACTCGGACAGGAAGAACTTAAAGGTATTATACAAGCGCCAAATATGGAGCAATTTCGTCAACGAATTATCGCCTCTGCGCATTTAAAACCTTTATCTAAAGAAGAAGTTAAGAAGTATATTAACCATAGGCTACATCAAGCGGGCTGTAATAAAGAAGATTTATTTTCTGATGCTGCATTTGATCTTATTCATGAGAAAACATTAGGTGTGCCACGTAAGATTAATATTTTTGTTGATCGGCTACTCTTGTTTGGTTTTTTAGAAGAGCTAAACAGTATAAATTCGGCTGCGATCAATGAAGTAGCACAAGAGATGGAAGTTGAGTTAACCGGTTCATTAAATGCCGCTGAATTAACCAGCACTGAACCAAATCAAGTTGTGGTAAATTCTGCTGAAAAAGTTGAGAGCATTAAAGAAGTATTACGAGAAGTAGAAGAAATATTAGAAAGTAATATTAAGCAAAAAATTAAAATGGCACGTTATGTTGATAAGATGCTTAAACATAAAAGTCGCATTTACACTGATACAGATGATAAAAGCGAACAATAACACCTAACTTTCCTTGTATCCCTGCTTTACAGTAGGGATTATCTTTATAATTTATATTTACGTAAGTACTGTGTGCTCATTAACGCAGGTTTGAGCGCTGACGGACTAAAGTCCAACCTACAACTGATTACTATACTCTTGATTTATTTCTAAACCTCTTAAACTAAAAAACCGCCTTACGACGGTTATTTTTAGTTTTTTACTCGAATTTTCAAACTAAACACTAAGCATTAATTTTTAATTCGTATTTTTCTATTAATGAATATAACGTTGGTCGAGTTACCCCTAACAAGTCAGCGGCTTTCGACATATTGCCTTCAGAAATAGCATAGGCTTTTTGTATCGCAATTGACTCAGCTTGTTCGCGCACAGTCCGCAAGTTTAGCGACAGTTCGAAACTCTTATCCTGATTTTCAAAAAAACCTAAATCTATCGCAGTTACTTGTGTACCTGTGGTCATAATTACCGAGCTTTTCACTTTATTTTGTAACTCACGTATATTACCCGGCCATTTATGTGCTTTAATCGCGCTTAAGGCGTCTTCAGAGAAGCTTTTAACATTACGCTTATACTCAGCCGCATAATGTTGAAGAAAGTACTGTGAAAGGATGATGACGTCTTCATCACGATCTCTAAGCGGCGGAATGTTTAACGTTATTTCACTGACTCGATAGAATAAATCTTCACGAAAGGTTTTATCAGCAACCATTTGTTCAAGGTTTTGGTTAGTTGCACAAACTACACGAACATCTACGGCAATCTCTTGTCTGCCACCTAAGCGTTCAATGCTTTTTTCTTGCAGAAAACGTAAAAGTTTAGCTTGCAAGCTGTAGGGCATATCCCCTATTTCGTCGAGGAATAATGTGCCGCCTTCTGCACATTCTATTTTCCCTTTGGTTGCTCTGTGTGCGCCTGTGAAAGCACCTTTTTCAAAGCCAAACAATTCACTTTCTAAAAGCGTTTCAGGAATAGAGGCACAGTTAATCGCAACGAAGGGTTTATTTTTTCGGTCACTAGCTAAATGTACGGCATTAGCTGTTACTTCTTTACCAGTACCACTTTCACCCAATAATAAAGCGGTAATTGCCGTTGGTGCAATGCGCTTAACCATCATACGTAAACGTTCAATGCTTTCGCTATTACCAATAATACCAATGTCACTTCCACCAACGGCACGCATTTTGCGGTTTTCTTCTTCAATGGCAGCAACACTAAACGCCCTAGCGACGATGACATTAATAACGTCAGTTTCAATTGGCTTCTGATAAAAATCGTAAGCGCCAGCAGAAATTGCTGCAAGTGCATTGGTACGGTCATCATTACCCGTTATTACAATGACTTTAGTATGTGGAGCAATAGTTAAAATCTCTTGCAATGCAGCAAGGCCTTCAGAGGCATTTGCTTCGTCTGGTGGCAGGCCTAAATCTAATGTAACCACTTTTGGCTCATAGCGCCTAACAGCAGCAACTGCACTTTCACGATCAGCCGCGAGTACAGCATCATAATCAGATAAGCTCCATTTTAATTGTTTTTGGATACCTTTATCGTCATCTACTATTAACAACTTTTCCATGCTTCTTGGATCCTTATAGTAAATTTTGGCCGTTTATCGCGCCTATTGTTCTTTTTGGTATATCAATGGTAAACATTGTGCCTTTTTTTGGCGTGCTTGTAACTTTTATAATACCAGCCATATTTTCAAAAAACTGTTTCGCTTCAAATACCCCAATGCCCATACCAGCATTTCCTTTAGTGGTATCAAAAGGCCTAAACAATCTATTCTTAATAAATTCTTCGCTCATACCGCAACCATTATCTTCAATAATAATTCTGATAACTCGCTGTTTCTCAACAATCGAAACTTTAACCCATCCACTACTTTCGGTTGCCTCTTGAGCATTTTGTATTAAGTGATGCATAACCGAGTGAAATGATTCGTTATCAATAAAAGTGGAACAATCACCTTGCTGTTCAAACTGTACTGCAGGTAAGCTTAAGTTGCTTTGTTCAATTACTTTTTTGATAGTTAATGCGATATCTGTTTGACTATTCGACGATTGCTCTACTTGTTTTTTCCGTAATTGTGATAAAACCTTTTCTAGACGTTGTGTCGCTGATTCTACCGTTTCAAATACGTCATCAATAAATTCAGGATTATTTCGGTGCTTTTCAGCATTTGCGGTTATTAAAGCTAATTGCGCTTGAACATTTTTTAGATCATGTACCAAAAATGCCGACATGCGATTAAAAGCGTCGAACTGTTTCGATTCACTTAACTTGTCTGTGGCTTCGTACAAAGATACGAAGTTGCCTAATTGTTTAGAAATCGCAAATAATAAATCCCTATCTTCCCAGTTTAAGCGTTTTAGCTCTTGTTCATTAGCGAGCAGAAACAAACCATAAAATGCTTTGCCAATAAATATTGGCACTATTATTTGAATTTTTTTAGCTCTTAATAACGCAATATTTAATGACAAGTCAGGATAAAGTAAAGGAGATTTTTCATATTCATTTACGTCAACAATCCAGCCTTGTTGATGACAGAATAAGCCAACCTCTAAAAGATGTTCTTCGAGTTCGTCGTTAATTTCTACGCCATGACTATACTGTAACTGATAATGCTGATTAGAGAATTTTTTAATTATTGCACCACAAGACGCTTCAACCTTAGACTGCATAATTTGCGTAGCCATTTGATAATGACTTGCACCACTTGTGGTTTCAATTTTCTCAATTAAGTTTAGCCACTCGTCTCGATACTCATACTTATTGGCAAAAAAGTTTTTCGCAATAAAAACTTTTACTCGGCGCCTTAAAGATTCGGTGATCAGTAAAGCCACTAGCACAATACCACTCAGCACTAAAAACCCGAGACTGACTAAGTCCCCCCACTCTCCACCAATAAAGTTGATGATATATCCGGCAAAAGACATTAACAGTAAGTAAGCACCGGCTATCATTAACATTGAGCTATAGAAGACAACATTACGAGAAACAAAAATGCGGACCTCGCCATTTTTAATTCGACGAATACTAATTAATAGCAGTGGTGTTACCAGAAAAGCTAAATAACCACGGCTAAACCAAAAATTAAAATCAATGCCATCAACCATGGTGGCTTGTGCATAAATAACAAAGTCAAAAATAGCAACACTGGCCAATGCTACAACCAACGGCCAAATAGCCCAACGCACCTGTAGGTCAGCATTACGGTATAACTGCTCGAGCAACACCAACATCCATAAATTTAAAATAATGAACAATAAGAATATATATTCATACGCATAACCTAGCCAATAGCTGGCGAGCCAAGACCCCACCATGAGTACAGACCAAATGCCGATATATTGTCGAACATAATAGTTGCTCACCAATGCCTTTAGGTTTCTGTGCTCGGTATTGAACAAAATAATGAGTAGCGACCAACAAGCAATTTTAAATCCGTCTGCAAGCATTGCCCACTGAAGACTGAACCCAAGCTTAATTTGTAATGCTGCAATTAAGTTACTACTTAAGGTAACTAAGGTACAAATTAATACTGCGCGAGCGATCAAACTATAATTGCGCGCGGCAATAATGAGCAGTGCAAATAAAGTATAAACACCGACTGCAAGTGAGAAACCAATTAAGCCGTAAAAATCCATGATTTATTCTTTTATGATTTGAGGTTCATCTGTTTTTGTAAATAACTCGGTGAGTATTGGCACAATAATAAAACTCGCGATAGCCGAAACACATAGTCCTGAAATTATAACTACGCCTAATGGCTGCCATAAACTCCCACCAAAAAGCGTTAACGGTAATAAACCGCCGATGGTGGTGATTGTGGTTAGTAGTATTGGTGTAAATCGCGTTGAGCTGGCCAATAAAATAGCTTCTTTTTTAGCTAAACCCGTCGACAAGTTTCTGTTCGTCGTGTCAATCAAAATAATGGCATTGTTAACTACAATACCAAATAAACTAATTAAACCAATAAAGGCCATCATAGAAAATGATAAATTCGTGATGAACAAGCCTAGAATTGCACCTGTCATAGCAAAAGGTATCGACGTAAAAATAATTAATGGCTGCAAAAATGACTTAAACTGTAATACTAAAATAGCAAATATACCGATTGCGGTGATCAACATAATTTGTGACAAACCAGCAAAAGACTCTTGTCGAGATTCTTCTTCACCACCTAAAATGTAATACATGCCTGCTGGTAATGTGTTGTTATCTAAATAGTTAACCACTTCGCTGGTAATCTCTTGCACCGAATAACCTTGAGCGGCATCAGCAGAGACTCTAGCCATACGCAGTTTTTGATAATGAAAAAAGTCTGTTCTGCCTTTTTGTAGCTTAATATCGACAAACTGGCCGATTGGAATATTTTCACCTTGCTGATTCACGATGGTAATGTCAGAAAGGCCTGACAAATCACTTTTAGGTCTGCGAACTAATATTGGATAGTTTTCCCCGTTGGCATCGTTAAATTGCCCAATGAAGGTGCCTGATAACGCAGTTTGAATTGCATTGTCTAATTGGTTGATATCAATACCTGATAAAGCCGCTTTATCATAATCAATTGCTAAGGCTAATTCCGTATTAGCAATACCAATTGGGTTATCTAAATTAATAGCGCCTGGTATTGAAGCTATTTTACGTTGTAAGTCACTGGCTACATTTTCAAGATCTGACAATGACTCGCTGATTAACCTTACGGTAATTGGCTGATCAGTTACTGGCCCTTGGGTGAACTCTTTCACGGTAACTTTTGCTTGTTGCCATGTTGAAAACTCTTTTCGCAGTGATGCAACTAGCTTGTTAACTTCTTGCTCGTCGTATTCTTTTAGCACCAGTAGTACTTGCCCGTAGCTCGATACACCACGTTTTGGAATTTCATTGTAATAAATACGAGGGTTAGAGTTACCCACATTAAGGGCAATTTTTTCCACATAAGGCTGAGTTTTAATAAAGCTAGTCATTGATTGCATAACATCGTTGGTATAACCCAGAGATGAATTTGCCGGTGTTTCTACATCAATTAACAACATAGACTTCTCAGCTTTCGGAAATAAGCTCACGCCTACTTGACCAAAAAGAGACGCCATAGCGAATAAAGCAATAAAGGCAACTACGAGCATAATGAGTTTTATGTTCATTAAGCGACTTAACCCTTGCACATAATGTTGCTCAGCAAAGCCATTGGCATAATACTGTAGGGTTTTAAATTTACTCGGTTTTTTACTGAAAAATTTACTTGCAAGCAATGGCGTTAGTGTTAAGGCGATTAATAAAGAAGCCAATAACACTAACACTACGGTAACAGGCATAGAGCGAACAAAATCTCCCGTATCACTTGCCAACATCAGCATAGGTAAAAAAGCTAACATTGTAGTAACTGTGCCACTGGTAATTGCCCAACCTACTTTACTCGTGCCCGCTGCTGCTGCATCAGCCAGAGATGCGGTATTTTTCTTTTCTCGATGAATGCTCTCAGTGACCACAATGGCATTATCTACTAATAAACCTAGCGCGATAATTAAGCCTACAATAGACATTTGCTGCAAGCCAAAGCCTGCGAAATCTAACCAACCAATAGCCACTAGAAAAGACAAAGGAATAGCAACGATAACAACAACGGCTTCGCGCACGCCTAAAAAGATCAATGACATAATGCCAACAAGCACTAGACCTTGCCATAAATTATCGAAGAAGCCATTGACTCGGTTTTCTACACCGTCAGATTGCTTAAAAAGCGTTTCTATTTTTATGTTATCAGGCAGCGTTTGTTTAAACGCTGATATTTCAGACTCTATTGCCTGCGTCAATGCAAATATATTCGTGTTCGTTCTTTGTTCAGCCGTTAGAAATATTACTGGTTTCTCATCGTAGTAGGCTAAGTAGTTTGCTTCTCTATTTGAAAAGGTAACATGCGCAACATCTTTTAACCGAATAACACCAGTGTTGTCAGAAAAAACTACTGTATTATTCAATTCATCAATATGTTGGTAATTGCCGCTAGTTTTAACATTAAAACGGCGAGTATTTGCATCAACAAACCCTGGCGTTATATTTACAGCCCGCTTTTGAAGTACATTGTTAATTGCAGCAATACTAATACCGTAGTGCTTAAGCATGGCAAGATTTAAGTCAACCGCGACTACTTGTGTTGGGTATCCCCAAATATCGGCTTTTTTTACCGCCTCAATTGCTTCAAGACGCTTTTCGAGCTGCTTAGCATGAAACTCCATGCTTTTGTAATCTGTTGTTTCACTCCACAAGGCTAATTGGATAATAGCAACGCTGGTAGGTGTTGCTTTTAATACTAATACGTCTTGTACACCTTCAGGTAACGAGGGTTTTACTGTTGAAACGGCTTGCTTTACTTCATTGTAAGCTGCATTTGGGTCACTACCATATAAAAAGGTAACTTCGATGCGAGCCCCACCATTTTTAATTTGCGACTCAACTTTTTTGATCCCTTCAATTTCTGCGAATTCTTCTTCGAGAGGGTCAACGACTAATGTTTCAATATCGGTAGGAGATGCACCAGGATAAATAATTTCAAGCAAGGTGATCGGAATATCAAACTGAGGATCTTCAGAACGTGGCATTTGAAAATATGACACTATGCCAACCAGCACTAAAAGTACAACTATTGTAAAAGTAAACTGAGCATTTTTAATTGCAATGCGAGGGAGTTGCATAACGACTATTTCCCTACTTCAGAAAAATTTTGCCAACCTGTAGTCATTATCTTTAATGACTCGTCATTACGATTGGCTTTTACGTATACATAATCGTTGTCTATTTGAAAAATTTCAAAGCTATATTGTTTGAAGCCTGAACTCTGCTCTGTTTGTGCAATCACAATTGCTTTACCTACTTCGTCTACAGCAACCAGTGCAGATATTGGTAATTTATAGACAAACATATTACTTTCAAAAGCTATGGTGGCAGCAGCAAGTTGCCCAGCAATCATCCCCGCAGATATTTTTATTTTAGGTAATAATATCTCTATTGTGAATAGGTTGCCGTTGCTACCAGCCATTGCTGGTATTTTACTAATCACGCCTTCAACAATACCGACATGACTAAGTGAAATACTCGCTTTTTGACCTAATTGAATTTGAGCAACTTCTTGTCCCGTTAAAGCAACTTTTACAACCCATTCGAGTTTAGCTATTTTTAATGCTGTTTGTCCTGGACTCTGTAATTCACCAAGCTCAGTAGTACGTGACAACACTACACCAGAAAAGGGCGCATATATTTGTGCCTTTTCTAAACTGTAACTTGAAAGCTGATAGGCTGCTCGTAATACTTCAACTTCTGTTTTTGCTGTGTCTAAATCACGCTCAGAACTTAGATTGGCATCCATAAGCTTACTTAAACGTTTTACCTCACGCTTAGCTTGTACTAATTTTGCATAGTTTGAGTTTTTTTGTTCTTTTAATTCAGTTACATCAAGTGAGGCTAATAATTGCCCTTTGGCAAATTGATCGCCCTCATCTACTTTTAGTAATTCCAAGTAGCCAGTACTTTTAAATGAAAGCGCTAAAGTGCGCTTATAATCAAGCTTGCCTGTACGTTGTATTGTGTCATTGTACAACTCTGCACTAATAACTTCTGTATCAAATGATTGCGCTGCTAAAGGAGTAATCATAGATATGAATAGAAAGGTAAAAACAATCGAGAGATATTTCATAGTCAAGTGTTTGCTTATAGGGTATTGAGATAAGAGATATTATAGCCTTTACTTTAGGCATCTTCATGATGAAAGTACATCTTTTTCCCTCATTCTGTTAACAATTTAATTAACAAACAAATATATTCTCACGATGAATGCGTAGGTTAACTACCGTCATTCGATCACGATTGCTATCAACTGCAGCATTCGAGGGTTCTCATCAACGAAGTTATATATGTCGACACAAATTAACATATTCCCTAGACATAATCGGCGTTAAACTATAGTATTTGCCGCGCTTGAATCTTTACACTATTTGTTGTTCATTTAGAACTTAGTGTTATATGAATTAAGCCATGACACATTCTAGTATTCACCTGCAGCTAATAGTACAGGCAACACTGATTTTTATTATTGAATAATAGTGTCTTAATATATTAACCACCCGTAGCTCAGCTGGATAGAGTACACGCCTCCGAAGCGTGCGGTCACAGGTTCAAATCCTGTCGGGTGGGCCACTTTCCTTAAACGATATTATTTTATTTATAACGCGACTATTTTTTCTATTTTTAACTCTACCTAAAAGTCGTAAGCTATTTGATGGGATTATTCAGAAGATCATTATTTTGATTCAACATTTATACTTAACATCTTTATCAACATAAATTATTGATAGAGACTTGATGTAAAAGAAAGGTAAAACAGAGGAAATCTTCCATGATTAACACTCCCTGTTTTTATTCATCCTTGTAGCAGCTTCTTGCCGCTTAACTTCATCCTGAAGCGTCCTAAACAAAGCATCCTGCTTCGCTTTGTTGCCAACACCAACAATACTAGAACAATATATTTATAATGCAAACTTCTACCTTAATTAATTTCAACATAACTTAAATATCCCCAAACATGGTTTAATTTATTATCTTAATTCACCTTCAATTTCTTGGTGAATTTAATCTTAGCTATTGATTTTAGACAGGTAAAACATCACAACATCCGTTGCATAATATCTAGCTATTCCCATAGAATAAAAATGAAATAAATTTTATTTCTGTTGTGAATTTCGAATAATGAAGTTACTCAGCTTTGGTTTTATAATGTAAGTAAAAATACTATACATATAATAACGTCGAGTATTAGTATTCGATTTAAAACGCCTAAGCGTCTTTTTACAGGGGTGTCTTAAATCAGTTATTAAGCGATAGTTTTCTAAGGTAAGAGCAGATACAACATCAGCACCAACTGTAATACCACCATTCAATTAATAATCACCCGAAAACAAAAAAAGACGCCGAAGCGTCTTTTTAAAGGTGTTTCTTAAATCAGCTATTAAGCG
>OJHG01000167.1_pt1 | contig 44480 bp, 36 predicted proteins | sample 1594761 | NCBI WGS metagenome assembly OJHG01 (sample SAMN05416786, study PRJEB24817) | seawater metagenome | isolation source: Sea water | place: Canada:Atlantic | collected 2013-07 | reverse complement strand
AGATTAGTGATCCTGATGAAATCAGAATGACTGATCCCCATCACCGGAATATGCAATATTGTCTTCATACAATGGGTTAGTGTATTGCAGGTTCGTTCTTGCGGTATCGAACACTACGATTGAACCAAGTAACTGTTCAGATAACGCGGTAAAGCGTAACCCTAAATCCCACGAGATTGACTCTGAGTCAGGGCGGTTATCTTCTTCGCTCAGTGAACCTAAAACACTGTAAGCGGTTCTACCTTTTGAATGGTTTATAAAGGTAGAGATATTCGGTGTTACTTTGTAGGTTAAGCCTAAGTTGTAAGTGAAACCATCATCGTCGGCATCGTACTCTAGGTTACCATCGCTATATTGGTTCAAATAGGTTTGTTTAACCGCACCATAAGCACCGCCGAAACGACCTGTTAGGTATTCATTAAAGTACAACACTTCTTGAAAACTTACGCCCCAGCTAGATACGTCTTTTTCATACTTGCTGCGAAGCGATGGGTTGTAATCATCGAACGTACCCGTTGGCCAGTTTGGATTACGAATATCTAAAATGTAAGGCACTGCATCACTTCGAGTATCGTCAGCATCCCAAATAGACCACTGCGCGTAGGACATTTCGTGATCTTCGTAGTTCGCGCTAAACAGATGCTCACCTTCAACGCTGCCAGCCGACCACGTATTCGTAACATCAATAAAGTATTGCCATACTTTTTCGTCAGCCACAATGTTTCGGTATTCCTGTCTACGAGCGGCAAACGGGTACAACACATCGTCAATAACTAACGGCGCACGTGGCTCCAAGTTGATTACATCTGTACGTTCTGTATACACATAGTTGTATGCACTGGTTTGGCGAATATAGTCAGTCTCGTATGTACGGTATTGTAATTGCTGAGTCAGTGACCAGTTATCCGCTAAGTTCACATCTTGGCGTATTTTGATACGAAACTCTTTGCCTTCGTTTGGCTCTGACAATGGTGAAATAAGGCTAGTATCACCTAAATCATAGGGTTGAACACCATCTGTAGAGGTTAGCGAAGCTGCAAGCTCTGCTATTTGCTCATCGGTTAGTTGCAATCCACCGCTATCTACGTCGCCATTAACTAAATCTGACGCGGTAACACTACCAGCCTCAGCATCTAATAAAGTTAAATCGATTAAGCGTACCGGATGACCGATAGAGTCAATCTGCACTGCATCGTCGATATATGCAGCGGAAATTAAAAATTTGTTGTCGGGAGAATAGTCATATCGCAATGAAGTATAAAGCTCGCTTCGTTCATCACTAAGTCCACGATAGCCGTCTGATTGTTCATGATTAGCCACTACGCGATAAGCCAATGAGTCATTAATGGCGTTTGTTGCATCAAACATTAGTGAGTAACTGTCCCAACTACCTAACGATGCTTCTATCTCGTATCGCTCTTCAAACTGTGGCTTTTTCTCAATAAGGTTGATAATCCCGCCTGCTTCACCCATACCGTAAAGACCCGTTGCAGGGCCTTTTAACACTTCAATGCTTTCTACATTAGTCATTGAACGTGTTGGGTTGTAGCTATTACCTAAATCTGCACCAGCATAAATACCATCGTAGGTGTAATTTACACCTAAGCCACGAATAGCAAGGTTATCGCCTACCCCGTAGTTATTGCCATCTTGGGTTAAACCACTAATGTTACGAATACTTTCTTGTAGCGTGTCGACGCCTTGTTCTTTTAATAATGTTCCATCAACCAATACTACAGCGGCAGGCGTTTCCATCAAACTCATGTTCGACTTAGTAGCCGTACCAGATTCTAATATCAATCTGTTGTGACGACCGTAAACGGTAATGATATCTAGGTTTTCGTCCGTTACAGCTTGTTCTTGTTGTGCTTCTTCACCACTTTGCTCTAAGGACGTAAAATCCTGAGATTGAACAGCTTGGGCCGAGATTGCAGTGGTATAAAAAAGGGAGAAAATCGCAGTAGCTGCGCTAACTTTGGTTGTGTGTGTGAAGTCTATGTGCATTGTGTGTCCGCTTTATTAATTGCAAATGATAATCACTTTCATTATCAGGTGCGCATGGTATTTAAACACACTATTAAGTTCAACTAAATTTACACAAAATCCTTATTTTACTACTCCCTCTACTTGTAACTAATCAGTATTTGGCGAATACAAGCGAGGCTAGTCGGCATTTGGCCATTCAGATTCATCAAGTATACCTTTGGAAATCAACGCCTTTCTAAGCGTATTTATTTTCATCTTGAGTTCATCACGGATTAAACGAATTGCAGGCGTGATAAGTTGACGGCTAGGTAGCACTAGCCACATTTCAGTAAGCGGTACGTGATAAGCAGGCATAACCCGCTGAAGGCGCCCCGCCAGTAAATCCTCTGCAATATCAATAACTGACTTCTTTGCGATACCCACCCCATCAACACACCACCGGCGCACAATGTCGCCATCGTTCACTGCGCGGTTACTTTTTACTTTAACTTTGAATTTCTCTTTACCTTTCTCTTTACCTTCCTCTCCACCTTTGTATAGATCCCAACCGTCGTGGGTTAGCTCGTACAATTTGTAAAGCAATGCATTGTGATTTGCTAATTCTTCGGGGCTAGTAGGTTCTCCATACTTTTCAATATAGCGTGGCGAAGCACAAATAAAGTGTGGAATATTACAAATTTTGAACCCATACATATTGAGCTCTTGAACCGCGCTTTTGGTCATGGCTCTTAGCGCAATGTCTACCCCGTCGCGGTAGAAATCCACACGACTGTCACTTACCTGCAACCTAACAGATACGTCTTCGTGTTCCGCCATAATATCGTTTAGCAAAACCCGCATTAGGTTACGTCCCATCTCCGAAGACATGGCCATTTTCACTTCGCCGTTAATGTCTTGCTGCTCTTCACTGATACGCATAACACCTTGTTGAAGCAAGTCTAGTGCTTGCTGACATAAGGGTAGAAAACGCTCACCTTCGGGCGATAACCGTATTTTGCGGGTAGTTCGCACAAACAGTTGAGTGCCAACGTCTTGCTCTAACCGCTTTAAAGCTACGCTTGCGGCAGAGGAACTTATGTCTAGCTGGTTCGCTGCAGCAGTTATTGAATGCAGTTCTGCCACCTTGAGCAATACTTGCAAGTCTTCTATCTTCATAACATCTTCTTTTTTTGTTAGTAGAATTTAGTTTTATTAACGCTATGGTGGTGTAACTACAATGGCATAAACTTTAGCCAGGTTCATTTTATTATAGCTAAAATCGAATCAATATCTTCAAGCACGGCAACTATTATCCACGTTTTAGCGAAAGTGTATTGGCGATTTGCCCATTTATCCACCGCCTTTCTGCACATAAAATACACCCAAGCAATCAAGTTAAAGGGTTTAAAAATGAAATTCACAATTAAAGCAACCACACTCGCACTTGCATTATCAAGCGCAGTGGCACTTTCAACATCATTTACAAGTACAACAGCGTTTGCCGCAGAAACAGCATCTAGGGTCGTAGCAGCAGATGATATTGAATGGGGTTACCTTAACCCTCTTCGTGGTGATAAGAGCCCAGGCGCAGCAGACCTTTGGGGAGACCGCACTAAAAATACCGCAACTGGTATGCTGGTACGCTTTAACAAAGGTTTTGAATCTCCACCGCATATTCATAATATTACGTATCGCGGCATCGTGATTGAAGGTGCTATGCACAATGACGATCCTACTGCAGGTAAAATGTGGATGCCTGCTGGTTCTTTTTGGACCCAACCTGCTGGCGAAGATCACACCACAGCAGCAAACGGTAGCGCCAATTTAATCTATTTAGAAATTGATTCTGGGCCTTATTTAGTACAACCATCTAGTGAGCATTTTGATAATGGTGAACGCCCGCTAAACCTGCATAAAGACAATATTGTGTGGCTTAACGATAGCGAATTGCACGATGTAAGTGCACCAGGTGTGTCATCTACCTACGTGTGGGGCAGCGCCGCCGATATGAACGGCTCAATGGTGAAGCTACCCGTCGGTTTTAACGGCTCTATAAGTACTGATGCTAGTGAGTTCCGTGCTGTGGTAATAGCAGGCGAAGTTAAATATCAATCTGAAGATGTTAGTTCACCTATCACCTTAAGCGCAGGAAGCTATGTAGAGTCGACAGGCGCATTTGAACATCAAATTGTTAATGAAGGTAAAGGCGAAGCAACTATTTATATTCGTACTGATAGCGATTACCAAGTGCGCTAGCATTATATATTTACAATAACCTATTGATATTTATAAATTAGCTTTCTGTTATTTAATGAATGCCTCTAGTAAGCAATACTAAAAATCTGTTGATTACTAGAGGTTGATTAAACAAAAAAGTAAATCCGAACGCTTGCTTAACACGCTGAGAGGAAATTTATTCTTTAGGCTTGCGGAGATTAAAGCTTGCCCATATACATACGTGTAGTAAGCCCCACTGCAATAGTAATTACTACGCTAGTTAATGTGCCCAACAATACATATTCCGTTAGTTTTTTGTCTTCGCTTTTGGTTAGATCGCCAAATCTAAAGATAGATTTAGCAGCAAGTAAGAAACCTATAGCGGCAAATTGATTTATTAACACAAAGGTAAGAATAAGAAGGCGCTCTAAATAACCAATTCGTTGCCCAGCCATGGCCAGAGTATTTTGGATAGGAAGCTGAACTAACGTGGACGAGTTGTGTGGTTTAGCATCTTCATCAAGCTCTTTAGTCCAAGGCGAAAGAAGCTGCTTAATAAATATGGAGGTGGGCTTCAAAATAATCATATAAGCCAATAGCACTGCCAAATGATGATGGTTAATCATTAGAACTTGCTTAAATAGCTGCCCAAGCTGGTTGGTCAGCAGTGCCCACAAAATTACAATAGCCCCAATATGCGCGGCCTGATCAATTGCGAAAGCCAAGGTACTAGGCCCCGCGTAAGACTTTACTGCATCGATAATAAAATGGCTTATCAACACCCCACCTGCAACCAAAAGTAGCGGCCCAACGTCAATGCTATCTAAGCCAGCTTCTTTTGATGCAACTGCGGTTAGTACGGATAGAGTTACCAATGCCGTTAATGCCAACACACCATGTAATAAAGAGTGGAGATACAATGCTGGCGATTTCAGGTGTTTGCTATTTCGGCTCTCTACCCACCTGCTTGGCTGAAAATAAAAATCTCCAAGCAAATGGGCAACTAACAGCCCTATCACTATGCTAAGTTGCTCCATGCTTACCGCTCCGTTTTAACTTCCGTTGCCATATAACGTAAATAATCACCCACTAAGTGGTACTGACTGGCATTTAAAATACGCGTAATATTGCTGCGAGTTTTCCCTAGTGCGCTTGCTATTTGCTCATGTCCTTTATCTTTTGCACTAATATAAGCTAGTAGGGTTTCTGACTGAGTCTGAGTTAGCGAAGTAATATGACTATCGACAAATGCAGTCATTAAGGATGCGTGTTTGTTGAAGTCTTCATCATCACTGATAAACACTAAATACTGAGACTTGAGATTATCTAGCGCCCTGCCCGAACGCACAAATGCACTTCCGGTTCCCGTTTTCACTTGGCCTTCGGTAACGCTCACTTCGCCAAGCGCTACGCTAATACGTACATCCGTAGATGGGGTACACGCCTTTAACGCTAACCTCACGCATATGGCAGCTTGCATCGCCAGTTTAGGTGTACAAATGACAGCCTGAAAGGCATCACCACGAAATAGGTCGTATTGCCCACCATGACACGACGTTTGCGCTTTAAGTTCACGGGTTAGGACTTTTAGCACATGAGTTAAATCGGCGTCGCTCAAATGCTGCGAATTCGCAATATCACCGGTGATAACCGCTGCATATTTTTTTGTGTTTTCCATCGCTTCCTCTTTTAATGAGAGTAGCTCTTAAGTTGGGATTCACCCTAATGAATAAATAGACTGCCTGTATTTTTATACAGATGCAATATTATAATCTCCTTCGCTGGGTTACTAAGAATGTTACCGTAAATAAACCCTTTTACAAAAGTGATTAAAAATAGTCACTTTAAGCAAAGTTACCATAAACAGTCACAAGTTGACATTTTTTATTCACGAAGCTCATTCAAACTCCTTTAAAATCATCTAATAGCGTACTGTGACCAGACAATTCTGCTCTATTCACATAGATACTAACCGAACAGAAAGCATCCTATTCGCTAGTTCTCACACTAACCCATGTTTGCAAAAGTAGAATGATTACTCTACCATGACAATACAAAGGTAGAGCAGTCATTCTACCCTTAATGGCTATACCCACAAAAATGGCTATACCGATAAAAATGGCTATACCGACAAAAATAGCTATACCGAGAGAAACCTGTACCGAAAAAGTCTATATCTGAAAAAACTTGCTATTGGAAGCGATGATGACACCCGACGAACGAAAGAATGACATTGCAGCCCGATTAGAAACTGCGTTTAGTACTAATGGTTTTACCCAGCCCAATGTCGCCATGTTAAAAACGCAAACCGGCACGACGCTAAAAACCCTATACAAATATTTTCCATCTAAAGAGGATATGATTATTGGCGCTCTCACCCATAGGCATCAGCGTTATTTATCCTTCCTAGCCACAGACTGCCCAGACAATCTCACGAATGCGGTCAAACATGTGTTTGCTCGCCTAGCCTTATGGCTTAAACAATACGCGCCTAACGGATGCATGTCGTTGCAAGCCCTCTCTAGCTATCCAGATTATGATCGAGTAACAACTGCTGTAAATACTCACAAGGCCGATGTTCGCCAGTGGCTTTTAGCACTAACCAATAACAGCTCAATGGCTCATTCACTTTTCATATTACATGAGGGTATGTCGGCAGCTTGGCCCACCATGGGCGAAGAAGCTTTAGCTACAACCCAAGAAATGCTCAACAAACTACTTCTCGAACACGATTTAACGTAAAGGAGATTTTTTATGTCACAACTTCCCACTCAAATGAAAGGGGTAGTACTTACCCACCATGGCGACCTTGATGCGTTAAGTATTCGTAGCGATATTCCTGTACCGGTTCCTGGCGCAACTGATGTTGTTATTAAGGTAGGCGCGGCTGGGGTAAATAACACCGATATTAATACCCGAAACGGCTGGTATACAAAGGGCGACGTTGATGATGATGTTGAATCTTGGAACGGCGCGCCTTTCGCACTGCCTCGAATTCAAGGTGCAGACGTATGCGGATATATTGTTGCAGTGGGCAGTGATGTAGACACCGCTCGCATAGGTGAGCGAGTTATTATTGAGCCCTGCTTAACTGAAGTCGATGGCGTTGAATTAAGTGCGCCTTGGTATTTTGGCTCTGAATGTGATGGAGGTTTTGCCGAATACACAAAAGTAGCCGAAAAACACGCTCTTGCAGTGAACACTAGCATGTCCGATACCGAACTTGCGTCTTTTCCCTGCTCCTATTCTACTGCTGAAAATATGCTTCACCGCGCTAATGTTGTGGAAGGAGATCGTGTACTCATCACCGGCGCATCAGGCGGCGTAGGCTCTGCTGCGGTACAATTGGCTAAAGCACGAGGTGCAACGGTCGTTGCCATCACCAGCGAGTCTAAGCAAGAAGCGTTAAGAACGCTTGGCGCAGATGACACACTAACTCGAGATTGCAACTGGTTAGCGTACGCTAAAGATAAGCCATTCGATGTAGTCATAGACTTAGTTGCAGGTCCGCGATGGCCAGAGCTACTAGATATGATGAAACCATTTGGCCGTTATGCTGTTTCGGGTGCAATTGCTGGGCACACCGTACCACTCGATGTTCGAACGCTATACTTAAAAGATTTACAACTACTGGGATGCACTGTGCTATCAGAAGGTGTATTTGCCAACCTAGTTAAGCGTATAGAAAAAGGGGATATCTCGGCGCTTGTGTCAAAAACGTATCCTATCGACGAAATTAAACAGGCCCAGATAGACTTCGAACAGAAAGCGCATATTGGCAAGCTTGTACTGACGTTTTAACGCAGTACAACCTCCTGCGCTTCCCATACATCAACACGGTTACGCCCTAACGATTTAGCAAGGTAAAGTGCAGCATCGGCTTGCTTTATAAATTCATTAGGGCAAACCGGATGGTCAAATGCCATAGTAGCAACGCCCAAGCTTGCTGTTAGACGATTATTATAGGCTGATAATTTAAATGGTATTGCCGCTTGCTCTATATTCCTACGAATGCGTTCCGCCACTTTTAATGCAGCGCTTAAGTTTGTGGAAGGCATAATGACAGCAAACTCCTCTCCACCATAACGGGCCACCGCGTCATCATTCCCTATACAGGTTTTCTTAATTATTTCTGCCACGCTAATGAGTGCATCATCGCCCGCCACGTGCCCATAGCAATCATTATAATTTTTGAAATGATCTACATCTATAAACAGTAAGCTAAGTGGGGTTTTACTAAGAACGCTTCTTTCAATATCCCGTTGTAATGTATCGTCAAACAACCTTCTATTCGCAATGCCGGTCAGGCCATCAATATTGGCTAACTTAGCTAATTTTGCATTCGCTTCAATGAGTTCTTGCTGCGCTTTATAAAGTGCCCGTTCGTTATGAGCATTTTGCAGCGTGTTAGCCAACATTTGTGCTATACGCTGTAAGTACTTAACGTCATGATTCTTCCACGTGTACGGGCTGCCCGTAATATCGCAGCCGATAAAACCAAAAATACCATTATCCAATACAATAGAAGCACACAAAATAGAGCAAATATTTTCCCGCTCAAATTCTTCTTTTTCCCCTTTTGCTTCTTGGGGTAAATTAGCCACGTTGTTTACCTTAAAAAGTCCATCTTGTTTAAGTTTCCTTTCAAAATAAGGCATGGTATTCATTGGCAATGCTTGAAGGTCGTCTTTATAAGGTGTAACCCCAGCTGCAACCCATTCGTGACTGTTACAGGCAAATTTTTCATTGTTAAAAAATTCGAACAAATAGCAGCGATCTAAGTCACAAAACTCACCGAATGCACCTAAGATCCCTTCAATGAGATTGTCAGTTTTATCGCTTGTAGCGTTGATGAGTTGAGATGAGAAAGTAGAGAGTAAGCCATTAAAGGTAATGTGTTTCCCTACGGGAGAAGCCTCTTCCGGCGCGATAAATAAACTATTCTGCACCGCCCTTGCGTTGATAACTACCAAGCTAACGTTATCAAAAGTGATTATTGAGCTTTCAAGGAAAAACTGAATTCCCCGTTCCCGAGATTGGATCCTTACACACTGGCAAAGATGTATGGTTTCCTCCGCAATTGCAAAAGGATGATAACTGCCTAAAAGCTCGTCTTTTGTAATAGGATCGAAGAAGCGTAAACCGTTTGCAAAATCTTCAGATACACGAGCCTGGCCGAACTGACGAGCCAACGCAATACTCACGTCAAATTTCGATGCCCCAATGGGTTTAAATAGCAAACACGTAGGCAACTGACGGAGTAACTCTATGCCTTCAATTGGCTTCACATAAAATCCTTATGGGAAGTAAATTTATCAACTATTACTGTAGTACATATTATAAAAAAGTGCCTTTTATCGCTCTCGTATCGCATTACATTAACTATTTCAGCTTTTTTCAATTTTGGAATACGGTGTAAACCATAATTCAAAACGCACGTAATAAAAAACAACAACTGTTTTTCACCACAGTATCTTTCCTTAGGACACGAGGTAATTTATGGATGCGTCAATTAGTGGGCTTTTGGATAAGCTCGTTGACGAGAGTGATAACGAAGAGCAAAGTGCTGGCGAGATTATTGCTCGCTTCGAAGATAGAGGATTTGGGCCGCTATTACTCATCCCCTCTCTTATTGCATTGCTTCCTACCGGCGCAATCCCAGGGGTTCCCTCTATTTGCGGTATCACGCTATTTTTAATTTGCATTCAAGTCGCTATTGGCAGAAATGCGCCTTGGCTACCTAATAAAATCACAAAGCAGGAAATTGACCAAAAAAAACTAGAAAACGCGGTAGAGCGCGCCAAACCTTACGTAAAGAAAACCGAAAAGTTACTAAAGCCCCGCATAACCGCTTTATCCAACACGCCGGGTAAAAATATAGTAGCAGGTTACTGCGCTTTGGCCTCGTTGTGCATGATTCCGTTAGAGGTAATACCGTTCGCTGTCGCACTCCCAGCCCTAGGACTAACACTAACCGCTATAGGAATGACCAATAGGGATGGCGCATTTATCAGCTTGGGCATGATACTTCAGCTAGGAACCCTTTATTTAGTTTTGAAAGTATCCGGATTAATCTAAGTAAAATTGATTTAAGCAGGCGATGCTACATGGTCATTTTAAATACTTACGCTACAGCGTGTGGCTATTATTAAACGGCATTTTTAATAGCGCGACTATGCCTGCATTTTTATTCGATGCAGGATAATCTTTTTGCCCTATAGCGATGTCTTCATCCCGTCTTGTGGCGCGGCTTTTAAAACTACCAAATATTTTATCCCACCACGATACGCTAAAGCCAAAGTTAGTATTAGACTCATCTTTTAATTGACTATGGTGAATACGATGAAGGCGCTGAGTAATGATAAACAGACCCAGTCTGTCATCCCACTTTTGAGGGAGGCGAATATTAGCATGATTAAACAAGGCAAAACCGTTTAACCCAACTTCAAAAATAACTATCGCAATAGCAGGAACACCAAAAGCGACTACTACTAACGCTTTAATGAAAAGACTCATCACAATTTCTATTGGATGAAAGCGAAGCCCTGTGGTGGTATCAACGTGACTATCGGCGTGGTGCATTTTGTGAATACGCCAAAGCAGTGGAATTTTGTGAAATAACCTATGCTGCCAATAAATTACCATGTCTAACAGCAGCACACATAATCCAATCGCTAACCAATTGTTTATGATTACTATGTTAAACACACCAATACCTTCATTTTGTGCCCACATCGACACACCGACTAAACTGGCAGGTAGCACCACTCTAGAACAAAGCGCGCCTAACACCACCATACTAAGGTTGCCCTTCCACCGACTTAATCTGCCTAGCGAAGATTGTCTAGCCGGTAACCATGCTTCTAATAAAGCCATTAACGCGAATATGCCCAAGAACATACTTATTCGAATGAACCCAGCGTTATCCACGATTACTCCTCTTCTCTATTACAATAATCATCGATACCTTCTACTGATTTAAGGGTTATAAAACCACTGTAAATCCGAGTCACTATGGTTATTGCACACGCCGCAGCAAATACGTAAGCAAGTACCGGGAAATAACTAGGCCAAATACAAAACGCCAAGAATAAAAGTATCGTTTCAGTACCTTCGGTTAGCCCCTGCATGTAATAAAAACTCTTGTTCTTAAATTGGGGCTTTTCTATATTAAATTTTTCTGCGGCTACGGCAAATGCTAAAAAGCTACTGCCCGTTCCTACAAACGCAGCCATTAGCACTAGCGCAGGTACGCCCCATTCACTAGGGTTTGCTATACCAAACGCTAACGGAACCGCAGCGTAAAACAAAAAGTCTAAACAGATATCTAAAAAGCCACCTGCACTACTGCTACTTTGCTGGAAGCGGGCAAGTTCGCCGTCAATACCATCAAGCACCCGGTTGGCTACAATACAAATAAACGCCATTACCCACCAGCCATTCACGATGGCAGGCACCGAGAGCAAACCAATCACAAAGCCAACCACGGTGACCTGATTTGGCGTAACGCACGCTTTACTCAGCGCCACAATCATGGGCCTTAAAAGGGGTTTAATAAAAGGCGTAACTTTCGCATCTAGCATGTTTCAATCTCTATTAGTTGTCCCTGGGCGGCGTTAGCATCTTCAACGTCGTGGGTAACTAACAAGGTAGGTAATCCACGGGCTTTCAACTGCTCAAATACCCACTTGCGCATTTGACCTTTTGTAGCAGCATCTAGTTTGCTGAAAGGCTCATCGAGCAGTACAACACGAGGAGCTGCTGCCAAGGTACGTAACAAAGCTATACGCGCCTGCTGCCCCCCAGATAACGTTTGTACAGGGCGATGTTGTAGCTCGCTAAGCCCTACTTGCGCTAGCATGTCGCTTACTTGCTTTTCTCGTTGTTTTTTTGAAAGCTTAGGTTCAGAAGCCCCCTTATCTAACAAGGCGCTTTTGGGCGAGAGCGCAAACGCAATATTTTGCCCCACCGTCATGTGTTCAAATAGTAAAGGATCTTGATATAACACCCCTACGCCACGTTTGTGCGCCGGCGTATCATTAATGCAAATATCGTTGATATTAATACTGCCGGTCACAGAAAAAGGCGCAGTTAACGAACCCGCAACGGCGTTCAATAAAGTAGATTTCCCTGAACCACTTGGCCCCATAATAGAAAGTACTTCGCCTGCATTAACCACCGCGTTTACATTAAGCAAGATGTCGGTATGTCGAAACAAACTCACCTTATCTAATTTCAAGGTCATAATTTCGACTTCCTCGGTCGTAGAAGCGTGTAGCGCCCCATAGGGTTAAAGCAAATTGTGGGTAGCCACCACGCCAACACGAAACCAACTAGCGGCATAAATATTTGTACCAGCACGTACACGGCCGTTAATCGAACGCTACTGCCAGACGCCGCTGCCACTGCTTCTGTAGTAACAGTGGCAATGCGCCCACCGGTACTTAACACTGTGGGTAAATATTGACTAAAACTAATCGCCACCCCTAATGCAAAAGCTACCAGCAACGGCGCAAACAGTAACGGCAGCTTTATATGAACAAAAACCTGCCAAGGTGATTTTCCCATTCCGTAGGCTACCTGAATATATCGCGGCTCAAATTTACGATAGGCCACTGCCAGAGAAATAAACACATAAGGCAGTACATATACAAGGTGGCTAATAAATAGATGAAGCCAAACCGCATCATTAAAATAGGTGAGTTGGAACCATACCAAACCGTATAAAAATGCCACGCCAGGTACTAGTAGAGGCAAAAATAAGGTACTCGCTAATACCCCGCCTACCCAACGGTTAAAATATTCAGAACGTTTGTTATCTTGCCTATTTAACGCCTCGGCTTCTAAAGCCAAGGTCGCAATTAGCACAGAAAATGCGCTTACAAAAGTCGCCAGTAGTACTGTGTTTTTAACCGGTTCTGCTAGCGCACTAAGCGTGGTTTTCCAATGCAATAAGGTAAAGCCTTCAGGGAGTAATGTGGGAAACGTCCAAAAGGTAGCAACCGACCACAAAGTGGTACTTATTATTATCGACAGCGCTAGCAGTGAATAACTTGCCACCACTGAATAGGCTACAAAAGAGGCGAACATTTGCCCTGTGTAACGAGAGCCATTGGTATAAAAACGGCCTTGAACTCGCTCAATTATATTTTCACCTATTAACCATATACCAATAGCAATCAGCGTAACGACAACTTGCAGCAACGCAGCAGCCGATGCCTGAAAACGCATAGATAAATCCACATGATTGAACCACTGCACCACAGCAACGGCTAATGTAGGAGGGTTATTAGGCCCTAACAATAAAGGTATTTCCACATTCGCTGTAGCATAGGCAAGTACGGCCAATAAGGGCAATCTAACTTGTGAGTACACTACCGGAAAAATCGCTTTAAAAAACACAGTTACCGGAGCATAACCAAGCGCGGTAGCACTATTAAAATAGCCATCAAACTTTCGCTTCACCTGGGGTTGCGACAACACACTTACCGCTATTAAAAATACGAAAGGCAATTCTTTCAACGCTAACGCAACAATGATGGATATACCGAATCTATCGTAAGGAAATTCCCACGAAGGCGGCAACACGTTCTGTGTGTTCGACAAGTTTTCAGCACCACTTGAGAAAACAGACACTGCATTACTAACCACAGAGGCTAACAAGCCAGAGGGTGAAAGCACAAATAGCAGCGCAATAGCCGCAGCAGCATGCGGTAACACTAGCAATGGGCTTAACCAACTTTGAAGCCTATTTAGATAGGAAGAGCGGTAGAACACCGACAATAACAAAAACGCGCTGGCTACCGATAACGCGGTAGCGATTAAGCCCGTTAACAAAGAAAGCAATGTCATATTAACAATGCTTTCTAGGGCAAATAGATGTTTAAAAACCCCAAGATTAAAGTCGAACGCATTAAGTGCTGGAAAATATCCAAAAGCGGGCAATACCACGCCAACAAGCCCAGCAAATACAGGTACGCTTAGCAATGCAATGAGCAATACACGCACGCTCTGCGTTATGTGTTGAAATACCGCCATTAGAAGCGCTCACCGTATCGCAGAAACCAAGCCTGCCTCAGAGCGTCAGTCCAGCTGCTATGAGGTTCAGCAAATAGCGGCACTGCTTTTTGTGTATCCAATGCTGCCGTATGTTTCGCCGCAGGTTTAAATAGCGCCTTTTCAGAAGCAGATAGCATCGAAAAATCGAGCACTGAATCGTCGCCCCACACCGCCAATTGCTGCTTTTTCGCTTGTGCTTGCGGCGACAATAAGAAATTCACCACCTGTTTTGCGGCGGTGACGCTTTCAGTGTTATAGGTAATGCCAATGAAGTGCACATTCGCCAAACTGCCATCCTCCATGGCGTATGTGCGTATACTTTCGGGCAAATCAAAGCGGTTTACCGCGCTGGGGATCTCTGCCGCAGTAAACGAAAATGCCAATAGTAATTCACCGGTTCCCATCAGTCGCTGAAGCTGTGAGGCTTGACGCACCATGTATTCCCCCTGCTTGTACATCAGCGGGTGTAGTTCATCTAGGTAGCGCCACAAAGCTTGGGTTATGTGGGCTAATGCAGTTTTAGTAACGGGTTGATACAGGAGGTCACGGTCTTTTTCATTCAGTGCAATAGCGGCGTATTTTAAAAAGCTGATCCCCAAGTAGTCGTTGGGTAAGGGATAGGTAAAGCGTCCCACATGGTCCTTTGCAAAGCGTAAAAGTTCGGGAAGATTAAGCGGTGGCTGTTGTACAAATCGGCTATTGTAATAAAACACCATAGACGCTTTACCCCACGGTGCTTCTTGCCCGTGGGTAGGAATGCCAAAGTCGGTGATCATGGCTGGGTTTCGTGATGGGTTCGTTAATGCAAAGTTGGGAAGGCTGTTTACCCAGTCTTCAAGCAACAAACCATTGCGCTGCATGGCTGCAAAATTTTCACCATTAATCCAAATTAAATTAACGCTACCTTGGCTATCGTTTCCTGCTGCTTTTTCGGCTAATACGCGTGATACCGCATCGCTAGTATCGGCTAACTTCACATGATTCAGCGTAATATTATACTGCGTGTGAACCTGCTCGCTTACCCACTGAATATACCCGTTAACTTGCGCACTTCCGCCCCATGCATGAAACTGCACCACAGGCGATCGCACAGAGTTTTGATCTGATACTTCGTTCTGCTGGGCCTGCGCCGGCATAAAAAAAATACTTACGCCAAGCATAAAAAATAGTCGTGTACGCACCAGCGCGACGCTTAAAAAATAGCTAAACACCAAAAAAAATGAATTACTCTTGGTCATTCAACGCCCAGTTGTAATCCAAAAATTCAATTTCTGTACTTTCTGAAGCGATTTTCTTAGTATCAGTTTCGCTTAGTGGAGTGCCATCTTTTTCTGACAATGCCCCGCTGTAGTGAGTTAAGAACCCTCTTAAGCTTGTTGAGTCACCCCATTGCACTTCAAAGTCTTCTTTATACCAACTGAAAATTTTCGAAATATGAAGGGTATTGCCATCGTAATAATTGCGGCTATTGTCAGATAAAAAACGAACGGTCTGCTGCTCTAATTGCTCATCTAACTTATCGCCCACATAGGCTTCTTCACGTAATGCAGGACAACCAATACTTGCGCAGTTTACGGCGAAGTGAATGCGAGGTTCGTTGTACACTCCCTTTTCACGAATGAGATTGTGTTCTATATCGTCAAGCGTACGCTTTTCACCTAACAGTGGTGCAAAAGCTTGCTTCCAAGGTGATGAAAAGAAACCACCAATGTCACGAATAGAGGTTAAATCAGGGTATCGGGTTAATATTAAATCGATGGTATACGCATTGTACGCATTAATTAAAAACGCCAACTGCGTGTTTTTATCCCACTGATTAAACGTATCTTTCGACACTGCAGATAAACTTTTCAGATAAGCAGTAAGTTCTGTTTGCGCCGATTTAAAACCCGCATAATCAACTTCTGTGCTCGTGCCTTTAATTTCTACTCCATCACCATTGGTAACAGGGTTAATAGGCGCAACATATTTCGTTAACATTGCTGAAAAAGGGGTGTGTAACCCTTCTTCAGCATGCCCCACTGGCATAGCCAGTAGCGCAGTTGCGGCAAGTAGTTGGGTTGTTCTTTTTAAGCGGTTTAGACCTAAAGATAACTTCATCATAATTGCTGCCCTATTAACCACGACGCCACGTGTGGAATTTTTCCACATAGCTTAGTAATTTTTCTGGTTTATTCGCACGTTTCCATGCACCGGCAGTGTTTTTAGCACCTTCGGCCCACGTCGGATAAGCGTGAATAGTGCCGAGTAATTTGTTAAGTCCCAAATCGTGCTTCATGGCTAATACAAATTCCGCTAATAAATCGCCAGCGTGTTCAGACACAATGGTTACCCCTAAAATTTTATCTTTACCCGGCGGAGTAAGTACTTTTATAAAACCTTTTCTAGCACTTTCAGCAATGGCTCTATCAAGTTCTTCAAACTCGTAGCGAGTTACCTCCACCTCTATACCTTGGTCAGCGGCATCGGTTTCGCTTAACCCTACCCGCGCTACTTCAGGGTCGATGAAGGTAGTCCAAGGAATAACACGGTAATCAACTTTGAATTTTTTAAAGATACCAAATAAAGCATTTACCGCAGCATACCAAGCGTGATGCGATGCAACATGGGTAAACTGATACGGCCCAACTACATCACCTGCCGCATAAATGTTAGGCATTAAGGTTTGTAGGTATTCATCGGTTTCAATAGTGCGGTCAAATTGAATGCCTAACTCTTCTAACCCAAAACCGTTAAGGCGTGCTTTACGCCCTACCGCTACAATCACTTCATCGTATTCGATAGCGCTTTCTTTGCCGTCTTTCGCGACTACTAGGGTTTTGACACCGTCTTTATTTTCAAAACGAAGGGCGTCGTGGCTGGTTAACACGTTTACGCCACTATCGCGAAGCACGGTTTCTGAAAATTCAGCGACTTCTTTGTCTTCACGGCCCATAAGCTGTGGTGCTCGCTCAACTTGGGTGACATCACTGCCCAAGCGCGCAAAGGCTTGTGCTAGTTCGCAGCCAATCGGACCGCCACCTAATACAATCATTCGTTTTGGCGTTTCTTCTAGCTCAGCAAAACGGCTCCATAGCGTATCAGAAGTTACGTAGCCACTCTCTTCAATACCTGGCAATGGTGGTACAAACGGGCTTGCGCCTGTAGCCACTACAATGCTTTTGGTCGTTAAGGTTTGCATGCCGCCATCGTTTTGCTTAATTTCCACCGTCCAAGGGTCGATGATTTTTGCGTAGCCTTTTACTACATCCACACCCAAACTGGTGTAGCGCTCTACACTGTCTACCGGCGCGATAGTAGCAATAACGTTATGTACACGCTGCATCACTGTTTTAAAAGACATAGTAGGTTCAACACTGTGCAAACCATAGTTTTCAGCTTGACGCATCTGGTTGGCTACTTTTGCAGTTTTGATGAGAGCTTTACTTGGCACGCAACCATAGTTCAAACAGTCACCGCCCATTTCACCGGCTTCCACTAGCGTAACTTTTGCTTTTACCGCTGCGGCAATATAACTGGTCACTAAGCCACCCGCACCTGCGCCAATAACGATAAGGTTTCTATCGAATTTAGCGGGCTTTTTATAGCCTTTGTAAACACGGCGACGCTCAACAAACGCCACAATGGCTTTAGCAATCCACGGGAATATACCGAGTAATACAAACGATAGAATAAGGCCTGGCGATACAATGCCCGATAAGCTGTCTATCTGCGCAAGCTGGGTACCAGCATTTACATATACGATGGTTCCCGCCAACATGCCTAACTGACTTACCCAGTAGAATGTCCACGTTTTAATTGATGTTAAGCCCATCAACAAATTAATCAGGAAGAACGGAAACACTGGCACTAAGCGCAATGTAAACAGGTAAAAAGCGCCTTGTTTTTCAACGCCTTCGTCAATCTTTTTAAGCTTTTCACCAAAACGCTTTCTTACGGTATCGCGTAAAATAAAGCGTGCCACTAAGAAGGCTAAGGTAGCGCCTACACTTGATGCAAACGATACAATGATAAAACCCTGTACTAGTCCAAATAAGGCACCCGCGGCTAAGGTAAGAATGGCGGCACCGGGCAACGACAAGGCCGTTACTGCTACATAAATAGCGAAGAAGACCCCAATGCTTACCAATGGATTTTCTTCAATTTGTTGTGTAAAGGTATCTAATGAGCCTTTCAAACCGTCAAGGGTAAGATAGGTATTCAAATCGAAGTAAAAAAAGCCAAAAACGGCAGCCACCAATACGGCGATAAGTGCAATTTTCTTAAACATAAACTATTCCTTAATTGCGCTTAAAACGCGTATTGCATAGTGAACTGAACGTGACGAGGTGTATTGGGCATGGCCAGGGTAGCGCCAAAGTAACCACCTTCAAACACAGGCTGCCAGTTTTCTTCGTCAGTAATATTAATAACATCAACACGAAGCCGCATATCATCAGTAACCTCATAATCGGCATTTACATCAATATTGATTTGATCCCGAATAAATACAGTTTGTAGGAAATCTAGTGGGAACGACTTGGTGTACAAGGCTGATGCACCAACTTGTAAGTCATCGGTAAGTTGCCAGCCAGCATTTAATGACACGATTTGCGATGGAATGCCCTGCACTAATGAGTCAGACGGAGCAAACGCAGCAAAAGACGGCGAACCAACGCCATTGCCTTCAATAATGTCTGGTCGACTATCGTCAAAAGCATCGGCCACTTGTGCAGTATCTTGAAACGCCGCTGAATCATCGAAGCGCGCATCCAAATAACTGTACGCCGCATTTACCCACACATCTTGCCCTTGGTAGAAAACTTGCAGCTCTGCGCCTTTGGTTTTCACACCACTGTTGCTGCCATCGCGGTTACGTAAACTACGAGTTTGGTCAAATACCGACACTTCACCATACCAATGACTATCAGGAGAATACTTAAGCCCTACTTCGTAAAGGGTATTTTCAGTGGCAAAATTTAGCGGGTTAATTTCGTTGGCACTGGTAAGTGTAGTACCCCCTGCCATGCTATTGGATGTGGCATCATTCTCTGACCACGCCACATAAGCATTAAGTGATTCTGTTAGCTTGTACACCGCACTGAGTTGTACGCTTTCAAGTATATCGTTATAAGTGTCAGAAGCGGCGGTAACCCCTTCAGGAGCAAGGGGATCGCGCGCTTCTACATCGTAATAGTCGAATCTAACACCGGCAATGCTTGAAAACGATTCTGTCCACTGTGAACGCTGCTGCAATGCAAGGCCCGTTTGTAAGGTGGTTGAATCCGTGGTGTCGGATAAATTGTAATCCCCTACACCATCGCCATCTATATCGTACTGGGCACCAGGTGATACAAATACGCCGGGACGAAGCTCAACCAATCGTGCTTTTTGTGCATCGGTTAAGGGTATTTCTCGGTTACTTAACGGGCCGGTTAAATCTACAGGGCTATCACCTTCAGTCGTAAACTGGCTGTAACCTAATACATCGTTGTAACGTAACGCCAAACCAAATGTGGTGGTTTGCTTATCGTTCCAAACCACGTCTAATTCAGTGCGATTCTCGAACGCATCGGCACCATCAATAATTTCTACAAAGCTATTTTGAGCAATTTCTTCACGGGTTAGGTGCTGATAGTAGGTCATGTTTCGCAGCACAAGGCTATCTGAAAATTGATGGGTTAAATTGCTGCGCAGTACAGTAGTTTCAGCACCATTAACATCATCAGGGTGGGTATACACCTGACTTCGGGGAATAACCACTTCACCGGTTGGTGAGATAATAGCGCCCGCTCTAGGTACGGTACTGCCATTCGCTTGTACGCCTTGGCCCGTTATATAAAGGTTGTTATCAATCAGGTTTTGCGTGGGGCGATTAATACCTGCAATGTCAGGATATTCGGCATCGTAATACTCTGCACTTACGTCCCATGTTGTGGCATCGCTCGGTGTATATCGGTACGCAATAAACAGGTTTTTGTTTTCACGCTCGGCAAAATCAAAAAAGCTACCGTGATCTAGCCACTCAACACTGACTCTCACCCCACTTTTGCCTTCTTTAATGGCGGTACCATAATCAAGCTGCGCTGAGTATTGATCCCAACGACCAGCCCTCAATGTGATATTACCTTCGCTATCTGCAGTAGGCGCAGTTTTGGTTTGCAGGTTCACAAAGCCACCATTTCGCTGCGTGCTGCCAAACAGCACGGGCGATGGCCCTTTCACTACATCTAGTTGTTCAACACTATTGAATGAAACCGGTAAACCAAAACCATTGTTACCTGATTGGCGGCGTATACCATCTTGAAATAGCTCGCCCAATTGCCCACGTATACTTGGCAAACTAGGGGTACCAAAACCGCTAGATGCATAAGCGTTAGGCGCAGCTTTTACAATATCGTGTAAGGTATTGATGTTTAATGCATCCATAGCTTCAGCCGACAAAGACGTTACCGCTCGGGGCGTATCAGCTGCCGACATGCCAGCGCCAAATAATCCACTTAACGTATTGTCGCCAGGGTTTAACGGGTTTAGCACTTGCTGATTTCCAGTCACCTCAACGACTTCTATATCTTTTTTTATGTCATTTTTGTCGATGGTATCAAGCGTGTCAGCTTGCTGAGCTTGCAGCCCTTGGCTTACAGATAGAGCCAGTGCACTGATGGCAAGCCCAATATTATTTCTCATTCGTATTTTTACCTTACAAGATTGCTTACTCGACAAGACCGACACCCGGCTAAAAATATTTCATAAGCATTTTTATTTTTTTCTATGAAAGTTTTTGAAATTTAATATGAAAACCCCCGTTCTTTATCGCTACACAAATAAATAGGAGTTAAAATGCAATCTCAACAAACCACTGATATTTCCCATCGCCTCAGTTGGTCTCTACTCGCCCTTCGTGTTTCTGTTTTCATTGTTATGTTCGTGTGGACGTTAGACAAATTCGTTAACCCTGCACATAGCGCAAAGATATTTGAACATTTTTATTCAATTGGTGGCGTACCAGAAACAGCCGTATACATTTTAGGTGCATTTCAGTTGGCCCTGGTTCTTGCTTTCGTTGCCGGTATTGCAAAGCGTTACACCTACGGTTTAATTTTCTTACTTCACGGCGGGTCAACCTTGTCATCATTTCCGCAATACTTAGACGCCTTCAACAACATGTTATTTTTCGCTGCATGGCCAATGTGGGCGGCGTGTTTTGCCCTTTATTTATTAAGAGATGCAGATACTCGTTTTGCGTTAGGCAAATAGGGTATATCCAGCAGCTTAAACGCCGCCGGTATCTTAGATAAAATCTTAGATAAATATTTACTTATATATAGCAGGTTTAGTTCATTTTGGCAGTAGTATAAAGCTGCTGCCATTCTGTTTCTTCCACCGGCATTATCGATAACCTACCGCCCTTTTTCACCAAACCTATTTCTGTAATGTTAGGCATTGCCTTAATAACTGATAGCGGCAATACGCTTTCAAACTTTTCAACAAACTTTACATCTACCCGAAACCACCGCGGATTTTCACGCGAAGATTTAGGGTCGTAGTAATTGGATTCAGGGTTAAACTGGGTTTCATCTGGGTAACCTGCCTTTACTACTTCTGCTACCCCGGCAATACCGACTATTTTGCAACTCGAATGATAGATGAAAACCTGATCGCCAACGGCGACCTTATCGCGCAAAAAGTTTCTTGCTTGGTAGTTACGCACCCCGTCCCAAGGTTCTGTTTGGTCAGGCCGTGAATTTAAATCATCAATGCTGAATGCATCGGGTTCTGTCTTAAATAACCAGTAAGCCATACATTTTCTCGTTATTATCGTAATTGATATAGCAATGCAGTATAACAAAGGCGGTGAATTTAACGACAGCGCTATACCTTGGTTGCTGAGTACTGGTATAATAGGTGTTCGGTCTACAATGTTTATATTCGCTTTAAGCAATTTCATACTCGCCTATGGCTATTTATTCTGGCTCTTGGCTATTTATGGCTCTTGGCTATTTATGGCTCTTGGCAGTTTTATATTTGCGATTAGCAATATGAACGATGATGTACTGACCTACTTAATTCTTTTTTTCTCTGCTATATGTGAATCTTATGCAAGCCACCATTAAGGCCGATCGCGGTCTATTTTCTTATCCTAAATATTGGCCGCACTGCCTTGGTACTGCGCCGTTTCTTCCCATGTCTAAAGAGGAAATGGATACCCTAGGATGGGACAGCTGTGACGTTATCTTAGTGACTGGTGATGCGTACGTAGATCACCCAAGCTTTGGTATGGCAGTTATTGGCCGTGTACTTGAAGCCCACGGTTTTCGTGTAGGTATCATTTCTCAGCCCGATTGGACGAGCAAAGACGCCTTCATGACCCTTGGTAAGCCAAATTTATACTTCGGTGTTACAGCGGGTAACATGGATTCCATGATCAACCGCTATACGGCAGATAAAAAACTTCGTCACGACGACGCTTATACAGCAGGTAATGTTGGCGGCAAACGCCCAGATCGCGCGGTTACCGTATACGCACAACGATGCCGTGAAGCGTTTAAAGGCACGCCTGTTATTGCCGGCGGTATTGAAGCTAGCTTGCGCCGTATCGCCCATTACGATTATTGGAGCGAAAAAGTACGTCGTTCTGTATTGTTCGACTCCAAAGCTGACATGCTCTTTTTCGGTAATGCCGAGCGCCCATTGGTTGAAGTTACCCACCGCTTAGCGGCGGGTGAAACTATTGATGAAATGCGCGATATACGCGGCACCGCTATTATCGTGAAAGAAGCACTACCTGAGTGGCAAGGGGTTGATTCAACCTCGTTAGATCGCCCCGGTAAAATCGAGCCTATCTCAAGCCCTTATCAAATGGAGCCTGAGTGCGACTCGCAAGATAAAGATAATGCAAACAGCGAAGCGCCTGAAGCCGCGCCCGTCGTGATACAGCCTCCGGAACGCCGCAAGCCTTGGGAAAATGTATACGTTAAGCTACCGGCGTACGAAACAGTAAAAGATAACAAAGTCTTGTATGCCCACACGTCACGTATTTTACACCAAGAAACCAACCCTGGTTGTGCTCGTGCATTAATGCAGCGCCATGGCGACAGACATATTTGGATAAACCCACCCGCCATGCCTTTGGAAACTGAGGAAATGGACGCGGTATTCGACCTTCCTTATCAGCGTGTGCCTCACCCTGTGTATGGCGATGCCACTATACCCGCTTACGATATGATTAAGTTCAGTATCAATATTATGCGCGGGTGTTACGGCGGTTGTACTTTCTGTTCTATTACAGAGCATGAAGGGCGAATTATTCAAAGCCGCTCTGAAGACTCGATTATTCGTGAAATTGAAGAAATTCGCGATACCGTACCTGGGTTTACCGGTGTTATTTCAGACTTAGGTGGCCCTACGGCAAATATGTATCGTTTGCGCTGTAAGAGCCCTAAAGCCGAAGCCACGTGTCGTCGTCCATCTTGTGTATATCCGAGTATTTGTGCGCATATGGATACCGATCATAAGCCGACCATCGATTTATATCGTCGTGCTCGTGAATTGCCCGGCGTGAAGAAAGTGCTTATCGCTTCTGGTGTTCGTTACGACTTGGCGGTAGAAGATCCTGAGTACGTAAAAGAGTTAGCGCTACATCACGTTGGCGGCTATTTGAAGATAGCCCCAGAGCACACCGAAGACGGCCCATTATCTAAAATGATGAAGCCGGGTATGGGCAGCTATTACCGCTTTAAAGAGTTGTTCGATAAATATTCGCAAGAAGCGGGTAAGAAACAATATCTTATTCCGTACTTTATTGCCTCGCACCCAGGCACCACAGACGACGATATGTTGAATTTGGCGATTTGGCTGAAAGAGAATAAGTTTAAGCTTGATCAAGTGCAGAACTTCTATCCTTCACCAATGGCGACGGCAACGACTATGTACCACACCGAAGTGAATTCACTTCGCAAGGTAACAAAAGACAGTGAAGATGTGCCTTCGGCTAAAGGTGAAATACACCGACGCTTACACAAAGCTATGCTTCGATATCACGATCCTAAGAACTTCGCGCAAATTCGTGAAGCCCTTAAGCGTATGGGCCGCGAAGATTTAATAGGCCGTGGCGCACAGCACTTAGTACCGCCTGAAACCGCAGATGAAAAACGTCAAAAAGCAGTAAAAGGCAGAAATGGCGAACGTGGATTAACTAAGCACACGGGTTTACCGCCAAATTTCCAACGGAAAGGCCGTGGTAAAAACAACACTGCTGGCGCTTCTAGCGAAAATAGAGGTGGGAATAAAACTGAGAACAGAAACGGCGGTAAAAGCGGCGGGCAAAATCGTGGACAGAACACGCCAAGTTCACAACGAAAAGGGAAACCAACAGCAAAACGCTAGTTTCCCCTATCGCTTTATACTAACGATTTGATAGTTATTTTTTGTAAGCACTTTTTGGAGGCACAGCAATACCTTTGCTGTGCCACTTAAATACCACAAACACTAAATCGATATCACCGGTATTTTTCACCCCGTGTTCATCCCAAGGGGCTGCGTATAGCATGTCGCCGGTATTAGCCTTAAACACTTCACCGTCAACGCTCCACTCCCCACTTCCCTGAGTCACCAATAGAAACTCTTCGTCACTATGTTCGTGAGGTGGGTGTATTTCTACACCGGGCTTAATAACTGCCATACCCGCTAATGATTGGCTAGTACCAAAGGTTTCATCATTGTGGTAGCTATAGAATATCCAGCCCTCGCCTTCATCAATGGCTGCTTTGGCCTGTGGGATCACTTGTGTTTTGAAACTGTCGCCAGAAATCACTTTGCCAGTGTCATTCTTATTAACCGCAAAAGTATCTGGGGCATAAGCAATAGAAAAACTGCCAAAAACACCTAAAATAACAGTTAGCATTATAGGTAAATTACGCTTCATTCATCCTCTCCCTTTGGTAAATTTGCTTTTTCAACCACCGCCACATACGACGCTGTTAGGCTGCTAATGTATAGCATATCTGCCGTTTCTAACACCCCTGTTGTCAGTGGATAATTTCCACTTGGATCTTGTAAGTCATTTGTCACCTTGCCTTGTTTATTTAATTTTATTACATGGCCGTAGGCTTTTGCTTTGGGGCGCAATGATGCAGGCAAGCGCTGTACTATTTTACGCAAAAAAGGAGAGTTTGATAAATCGTCTAACGAGGCGGAACGCGGTGAAGCAAACCCTACCCAGTAGCCACCGTCGGGTGCTGTGGCAATATTATCGGGAAAGCCGGGTAAGTTATCGATAAACACATCCACCAAACCTGTTTTGGGCCCAGCAATGAAGTAACGTAACACTCGGTAGCTACCTGTTTCGTTCACCAAAACATACTGCTGGTTATGGCTGATAGCAACCCCATTGGCAAAGACTAACCCATCCATTAAAACAGTAGTGACGTTGGTATTTGGATTGTACGCGAGTAATCGGCCATTACCTTTGTGCTCTAAAATTTCTAACAAGCTGCCGCTAAGTGTTCCGCCATAGGTTTTTGCACTAAATTTAGTGGTGGCGTCAGAAAAATATATCATGCCATTTTCTGCCACATCTACATCGTCAGCGTACACTATGGGCGTGCCATCAACAGTATCAGTTAGCAAGGTAATGTCACCTGATGGCGAAATAGAAAGTAACCCCAGATAAGCATCTGCCACAATAAGATTATCGCTGGCATCGAACTCCAACCCAAGCGGCCTCCCGCCCGTGTTAACCCAAGGTGTAAAGTGGGTATCGTTGGGTGCTAATAGCATGATAGTGCCATAATGCGTGGCCGTGGCGATAGTACCATCACTTCGCAGAGCAAAATCTTCTGGGCCGTATTCTCTTTTTATTGTGGTGGCTTCTTTATTGCTCAGGGCTGTTGATTCGCTCAGGGCTGTTGATTCGCTCAGGGCTATAGCATGGGCGAAGGATAGCTTATCGTTGACGTGATGAACGCCGCTATAGCCTTTGTCTTGTGGGGCATTCCATGCGTCCGGTTCAACCGGTACAGGCCAAAGTAGTAAATACCCCATCACGGCTATCAAAGCACTTATGACTAAAATTCGCATGCACTACCCTTATTAATTCCATCTGAAAATGTATAACTGTAGCAATAGCATGTTCCCAACCTGGGGTTAAATTCAGATTGGTGATTATTCAATATGGTTGAAAGCTATAGGCAGTTAAAACACGACCAATCAATGCCCACTAAGTAGGTAAATGGATGTTTAATAAAAAGAACAAGTGATCGCGTTAAGGCGAAGTCAAAGATGACTGTAGAGATGGAGATGGAGATGGAGGCGGAAGTGGAGATAAAGATAAAAGAAACGAAATGTAGACACAATACAGCGCGGCTTTCACATTTTGGTTATTTAACCTAAGTAAAAGCCACGCTGTATTAGTTAACGCTACCAATGCAGTCGTGTTTGTACAGTGTATTAAGCCATGGGCGATTGCGTTTCAGTCGATACTGATGCGCTCTTGTCGCCATTACCATCTATATTGTGCGTTGTTGTTTGATTTTCTTTTTGAAAATCCGACATTAGAGTTTCACGCTTAAGTAAAGTGTTACCTCGTAAAATACTCCATACAACATAAATCAGCATGGGTATGTTTAATTGCAACGATGCCACCGAAAGTGCATGTTCTCCGTTCACAGCGCTATAAATAAATAGAAGCAATAACACACTGATACCTGAAATTATCAGCCACACTGGTTTGGTAAGCCGCTTTATGGCCACCGTAAGTGCTACATTTAACACCATTAGTCCCCAGAATACTGCAATTAACGAACCTGAAAAGAACATATCTGCTATTGCCGTGAACGCCAATGCACTCACACTGCCCCATACCGTGCAATACCACAAACGCGTGGCCAACACAGGATGCGCTTTTTTAGATAACCACACTTCCATTCCCGATACGCACAGCATGGTTAGCATGATACCCAAAACAAAATACAGTACTTTACTCGGTATTCCTGCAAAGTCGCCAAAGTGAAGGCGATAAACAGCCCACAACAATTGCTTACCCCATGCGCCATCGTCGTAACCGGCAGTGCCTAAATAATTACCTGCGGTATCAAATCGATATGCTTCACCGTATATCATTCGCCCAGGTACTTGTGCATAAATTTCAATGAACTGTTCAGGTTTGTTCACCTCGTGAACAGTCACAAATATAAGCGGGTTTTCTGGGGCTATGGTTTCCATTTGCGCGATGGCTTTACCTATCGCTGGTTTACCTTCTTGCGCTTCAATGACTGGGTCGGGGGTAAATACTTGGTTTATTACCGCATCCCTGTCACCGCCATAATTTAATTGTGCCACTAGCACCAGTACGATACCGGCTAAACCAAAATAGGTTCCTGTTATTGCAATGACTAAATGAAATGGTGATGCCCAAAGGCCAAAGCGATTGTGCAAATCAATTTGGCTTTGTTGACCATTGCCGCCTCTTCTAAGTTTAAACGCATCTTTCGCTATACGCTTATGGGCGATAACTCCTGTGATGATAAGGGTACATATTATGGCGCCTAAGGCACTCACCAGTATCATCCCCCAGCTATGCGGTAAGTTGAGGTACAAATGTAAATCCACCAACATTTGGGTGAAGGCTACATTTTCTTTTTCAAGCAAATTACCTTGTTCATCTGCAAAGTATGCGGCGTGGTCGTTCTCTACTACCAACCTTGGAATACCTGATGTAGGGAGCACCACAAATAGATGATCTGTTTCTTCGGGATGCTTAGTTAAAAAGCTGTCCATCGCCTTTTCTACTGCCCCATCCTCGACGGATTCAAACTCGGGAATATGCGGTTGTTCCCACCGTTCAAATTCTAAATGGAATACGGCGATAGTGCCTGACAGGCAGACCAAAAAAAGGAGTACGCTTAAAAATACGCCAACCCAGCTATGTGCATTTAGGGCTGATTGTTTTGTCGCTTTGTTCATTTTAATTCCTAAATTGGCATTGCCATCAGTATTGCTACACTTACTGCTGTTGCTACAAGATAGCCGCCAACCGTTTTAATTTTTTTCGATGTAGCTAGGTAGTGGTAAACTGCAAGCCCCCAAATGATGGGTGATATCACCATACAGGTAGCTAACTGCCCTGTTATATCCATCGGTAATAATGCACAAATCGCTAGTGATGCAACAACGCTAAATACCAGTAACAGCAGCAAAACTACGATGTAGTGCAAAGCATGCTGAATTGATGTGCGAGGAGAAAAGTCTAGTTTTCTGGGCTGGGGGATTTGAAGCGGTACAGCCATGTGAGACTGATTCATTGCAATAAACGGCCACACCAAAAGGCCGGGCAAACATAACGCGTATAGTACTCCAAACTCCCAACCCACAGAGAGTGACCAGGCTATAGAAGATAGAAGCCAAACGCCTATCCCCACATACAGCATAGGGCCAGTTTGACGCCGCCAACTTTGATAGACTGCCGCTATAGAGGCTAGAGAAAGGCCGCTTGCGGCAAATAACATGAACATAACTTACCTTTATATATTTTTATTGGTGCTGAAATGTTTAAACGCTCGGCAAGCGAAAAATAGCCGTCACCCGGCAGGTTTAATGCTTAGCCTTGTAAGGTTTTATTACGCGTTTTCTGATCAACTGATGTTATGTATAAATTACCAAAAAACAGCGGCTAATGAAAACAATAATTATTCCTATTTGATATTTTATTGAGGATAAATAGCGCGAAATTCTCTTCATAAAAAAGGCCGACTTACGTGAGTAAGTCGGCCTTATGTATTGCGCTAATTATTAGAAATAATAATTAGGCAGCTTGTGTTTCTTCGTCCATCTCTATGACTTCGTGGCTTAGCAAGTATTCAAATGCTGCTAATGACGCTTTTGCACCCTCGCCCATTGAAATAACGATTTGCTTGTAAGGTACTGTTGTAACATCACCGGCTGCAAATATACCTGGTGCAGACGTGTTGCACTTAGTATCGATAACGATTTCACCGTACTTACTCATGTCAACCACGCCTTCCATGAATTGACTGTTTGGTACTAGGCCAATCTGTACGAACACACCCGAAAGCGGGAGAGTATGGAGTTCTGTAGTATTGCGATCTTGATACTCGATAGCATTAACTTTTCCATTCTCAGCAGTGATTTGATGCGTCGCTGCGTTTCTGATAATCGTGATATTTTCACGTTTTTCAGCTTGGTCAATCAGTACTTGGTCAGCTTTAAGTTCTGGCATGAATTCAAATACCGTTACCGATTTAACAATACCCGCTAAATCAAGTGCCGCTTCAATACCCGAGTTGCCACCTCCAATAACTGCAACGTCTTTACCTTTAAAGAAAGGACCATCGCAGTGTGGGCAGTACGCCACGCCATTACCTACGTTTTCTTTCTCACCTGGCACACCAAGTTCTCTCCAACGTGCGCCTGTTGCAACAACAATTGAACGAGTACGAATTTGCTCACCAGAAGAAAGCGTAATAGTTTTAATATTACCTTGTTCTACAGAATCAACACGAACGTGCTCTTTAAGCGTAATATCGTAATCGTTCATGTGTTCCATTAAGTTACCTACTAGCTCAGGGCCGGTAGTTTTAGATACCGAGATAAGGTTCTCAATACCCATTGTATCTTTCACTTGACCACCGAAACGATCGGCAACCACAGTCACTTTTAAACCTTTACGTGCGCTGTATATCGCTGATGCCACGCCCGCTGGACCACCACCAATTACGGTAACGTCTTGTAGCGGTAACGACTCACCCTTGTTCGCCTCTTTTAGCGAAGGGTCACGTTCGATAAGTTTATCGATAAGAACCGATGCATCGACCTTACCATTAGCGAATAGCTCACCATTAAGGTAAACGCTTGGAACGCCCTGAATATCACGTTCTGCTACTACGTTTTGATACAATCCACCGTCAATCATTTCAGACGTAATGTTTGGATTAAGTAGTGCAAATTGGTTAAGCGCTTGAACGACTTCTGGGCAGTTATGGCAGCTTAAGCTGATAAAAACTTCAAAGTTAAGTTCTTCTTTAACGCCTTTAACAATCGCTTTTACGCTGTCATCAATTTTAAGCTCGGTACCTGATGCGTGAAGCATACCTAAGATAAGCGAGTTAAATTCGTGACCGCCAGGAATACCAGAAAAGCGAATGCCTGTATCTTCACCATCAGCTTCTAGTAAAAAGCTGATTGAGCTGCGTAAAACACCGTTAGTGTCGCGCTCTTCAAGGTTTAGTTTGTCACTTACACCAGCAATGTCGGACAGAAACGACACAAGCTCTTCACGCTTGCTGTGTTCACCGGTCTGTACGACGAAGGTTACGTTTTTCTGCATTGACTCAGCATAGCCTTTCAACGCTTGTAAAATTTCTTTAGTTAACACGGTAGTCTGCCTTATTTTCGACACGCCGATCCCCGCCAACCATTTTTCAGGCTAACAATATAAGCAGGAATTGGAAATTAATTAGATAGGGAGTGGAGACCCACTCCCATACTTACTTATAAGCGCTAAGCGGTTGCTTAGATTTTGCCTACTAGGTCAAGAGAAGGAGCTAGTGTAGCTTCGCCTTCTTTCCATTTAGCTGGGCAAACTTCACCTGGGTGAGAAGCAACGTACTGAGCAGCTTTGATTTTGCGAACTAGGTCGTCTGCATCACGGCCGATACCTTCAGAAGTAATTTCCATCGCTTGAACGATACCTTCTGGGTCAACAACAAATGTTGCACGGTCAGCAAGACCCATAGTTTCACGCATACAATCGAAGTTGCGAGTGATTTCACCAGTAGGGTCGCCAATCATTGCAAACTTGATTTTGTTGATAGTGTCAGACGAATCGTGCCACGCTTTGTGAGTGAAGTGAGTATCAGTAGATACTGAGAATACTTCTACGCCACGAGACTGAAGCTCTTCGTACTTATCAGCAATGTCGCCAAGCTCAGTTGGGCATACAAAAGTGAAATCTGCTGGATAGAAAACAAATACTGCCCACTTACCGCTGATATCTTCGCTGCTTACTTCGATGAACTCGCCGTCTTTAAATGCTTGTGCTTTGAACGGTTTGATAGCAGTGTTAATTAATGCCATGTTTACTTTCTCCATTAAGTGAATAAATTTTGTATTGTTAGTAAAGTCCTATCCAATACAAATAGTACGAAATATTACAAAGCCCAGTGCAACCAACCAGAATCGGTTTTGGTTAAACTCGACTTCGTTGAAACTGGTGATAAGAATAGCGCGGTTTTTTTAAAAAAACTAATTGGTATTTTTGAATGTTTCAATCAAATTTACCAATCAATAATATAAATTAATCGCAAAAATCCCGAACAAGCGAAATTTCTCACATTCCACCTCCCCACGCAAGCCTCGCATTCAAAAACCAATAAAGGTAATGTTAACGCCATCATTGTTACAACGGCATTGCAGTTATGGATCGCGCGAAATTTCTTAATCAAGAAATTGCTAAAATTGATGGCACCCGACCTTCTTCCCACTTAGCTAAACATTTAAAAATGGCCTTAAGCCCGTTTGTATTTTACCGCGGTAGCGCACAACTATTTTATGCAGACCTAGCAAATCGCCACTTACCAGTGCCAGAAGCATGCTTTTCGATGTCTCTGACCAGTGTAATGGGTGATTGCCATACGTCTAATTTTGGTTTTCTCACTGAGGAAGGCTCACACGGCGACACCGTTATTTTTACGCCGAACGATTTTGACGATGCCTGTGTTGGCTATGCGCATTGGGATATTCTTCGCTATCTTACTTCACTGTCTCTGGTAGAAGCTCATTGCAAAGGTATTTCTGAAGGCCGCTTTTTGATAGACATGCCAGACCCGTTAAAACCTGCAGTAGACCCCCACCAGGTTAAACATGCTCAATCTCTTTTCATTCAAGAGTACGTGGCAACATGCCAACGCGTAACTGAAGATGCGACGGTTATCAATGAAGCAATGGAACAAGAGCCTGATGGAAAATTGAAAAAATTCTATCGCAAAGCATTGGAACGTTCGTCTTGCGGTGAAAAGTTCGAATCTAAAAGTGCGCTAGCTAAAGCGGTTCATTTAACGCAGGATGGCCTAAAATTTAAACACATCACCGATAAATACACGCCGCTGAGCCCAGCAGAACATCAGCAGGTGTTAACGGCATTCGCACCCTATATGGATGATGACATTGTTGATATCACCAGCAGGGAAAATGCCGGAACCGGTTCGGTAAATATGCGCCGTTTCTATTTCTTAGTTGGCCCCAAAAAACCGCATAACGCTGAAAGTTTTCGTTATTGCCATATTGTTGAGGTAAAACAACAGCGCAAAGCCGCGCCCTTATTCTACTTCGATAATGTGTGTCCGGTGAATCGATTGAACCCTGCTCATTTAACCGCACGGAGCCAACGACGAATGCAGCGCCGTCCAGATTTATTGCTAGATGAAGTTATTTGGGATAATGCACACTGGTTAATTCGCTCACGCCACCACGCCAAAGTAGGATTAGATCCCCATGATATTGGTATGGGAAATAAAGCGCGAAATGGAGACTTTGGTTATTTCGCTAAACTGTGCGGCTACACCCTTGCGTTAGCCCATTGTCGTGGTGACAGGCGAAGTACACGGTTTGCGAAAAGCGCCGTAAAAGCGTTAAACCACCATACAAATAGTGCGCTAATCAGTAGTGCTAATCATTATGCAAAGCAAGTTATTGATGATCACACTTGGTTTTGCGATACGCTAAAAAATACTTAATGTGGGGGTTTATCGTCTAGCGATAAGAAGCGTGCACTGAAGAATTTTTTGTCTTTGTAGTGTTATTTATAGATGCAAAATGCCTTTTATGACGAGCCAATGTCATAAATAACTTTATTTGAATAGACTAAGACGCTGATTTATATATACATATTAAAAATAAACTTGAATAACGTTAAGTCATTCCTGCGTTGACATTATAGTTATAGGCTAGGTCTAGCAATAACAAAGAGGGTCTGCTTTGACAGACCTAATAATAAAAGACCTAAGAGGGAAACAACCAGTGAAAACTCCATTGTCACTTATAACAGCAGGTATTCTTACTGCATTTTCGGCCAATGCCAGCGACTTAGTTATCAGCGGTGTTGTTGATGCGTCACTTACCGGCGGCCTTCCTAAAGCTGTTGAACTTTACGTTGTAAACGATATTCCAGATTTATCGGTCTACGGGCTTGGCTCAGCCAACAATGGCGGCGGCACTGATGGCGTAGAATTTACTTTCCCAGCAGATAGCGCCTCAGCGGGTAGTTATATTTACGTAGCATCTGAAATTGATGGTTTTACTGAGTTTTTCGGTTATGCACCAGACTACGATACTTCGGCCATGGGTATTAATGGCGATGATGCGGTAGAGCTTTTCGAAAACGAAGCCGTTGTTGATACTTTCGGTGACATTAATGTTGATGGTAACGGCACAGCATGGGAATACCTAGACGGTTGGGCTTACAGTGGCGTTGACGCATTAGATGATACCGCGACCAATGCGGCTGCAACAACTCCCTTCCCTGAAGGTACTTTTAGTACTGAAGGCGGCGGTGATGATGAAGTTCCACCAGAAGAGCCCGTTATTGAGCTAGGCGTTTGTGCTGATGCAGCAACCCTTATTAGTACCATTCAAGGGAGCGGCGATGCTTCAGAAGAAGTTGGTAACAGCCATATTGTTGAAGCCATCGTTACTGGCATGGGTGCGGGCGGTTTCTTCTTACAAGAAGAAACAGTGGATAGCGATGGTGATGATGCCACTTCTGAAGGTATTTTCGTTAACGGTAGCACTACTATTGCGGTAGGTAACGTTGCTCGCCTATACGGTGAAGTAGTTGAAAACTACGGCATGACTACGCTTAACTTAGACAGCGATGTGACTGCACTTGATTGTGGCGCAAGCGATGACGTATTGATGACGACTATCGATATGCCTTACGATTATTCTCTTGAGCCATTTGAAGGCATGCTAGCTTCTGTTGTTGATGCAACGGTAACTAGCACAAACGATTTGTGGCGTTACGGCGAAATTCAAGTAAGTGACAGCGTTAAACGCCAGCCTAGCGACGTAGCAGCACCACTTTCAGACGCATACGTTGAAGCAGTTGCAGCCTCAGAAGCCAGCTTACTTAAAATCGAAGATAACAGCAGTGCTAGTTACCCAGACAGCATTAACTACTTCCCTACCTTTAGCTACGCAAATGCTATTCGTATTGGTGATACTGTGTCTGCAAGCGGCCCGCTAAACTATAGCTTCGGTGCGTTTAGAATTAACCCTACCGAAGTGATTACAGTAACTTCTACTCGCGAAGCGAACCCAGTGGTAACTGAAGGTAACTTATCAATTGCTACCTTCAACGTTCTGAACTACTTCAATGGCGAAGTAGATGCAAACGGCGATGTAACCTTCGATTTCGATGCAAACCGTGGCGCTGAAGACGAAACTGAATTCGCTTTACAAGAAGCACGTATCGTTGAAGCCATTGTAGGCTTAAACGCTGACGTGGTTGGCTTAATGGAAATTGAAAACGACGGTTTTGGCGATGACAGCGCTATCGTTAGCCTAGTGGCTGCGGTAAATGCTGAACTTGCCGATACTGAACAGTATTCATTTATCAGCACTGCCGATAGCACAGAAATTGGTACTGATGCTATTACTGTTGGCTTGTTATACCGCGCTTCTATTGTTACGCCTGAAGGTGATGCACAAGTAGTAGACATGCCAATTCAGCAAATTGATGAAGACAGCGTTGCACAAATGCGCCCTTCTTTAATTCAATCGTTTGCCCACATTGAAAGCGGTAAAACCTTTGCTGTTGCCGTTAACCACTTTAAATCGAAAGGTTCAGAGTGTGGTGAAGATCTTGCTGAAGCAGTCAGTGAAACGGATACCATCCAAGGTAGCTGTAATGCACTTCGTGTATCTGCTGCTATTACACTAGGTGAAGCATTAAGCGATGAAAGCTTACCTGAGCGTATTTTAGTATTAGGTGACTTGAACTCGTACAGTGCTGAAGATCCGGTTGCAGTACTTACCGACTACACCGCTGAAACCCAAGGTTACACGGTAATGACCGCAGCAAATACAGGTATGGACGATGGTGCCTCTGTAGAAGTAACGGCTAATTATGGTTACGTAAATCTTGCAGAAGAGTTTGATGCTGAAGGTTACTCTTACTGGTTCTACGGTACAGAGCAAGTGGGCAGCTTAGACCATGTGCTAGCAAGTGAAACCATGCTTGCTGATGCGGTAGATGGAGCACATTGGAGTATTAACTCTCCTGAAGTTTACCAATTCCAGTATGATCAAGCGCTGACCTATTACGCTGATGAAGACGGCTATGCATTTACTGATGTAGGTCCATTCCGTAGCTCAGATCACGACCCGTTCATTGCAACCTTCAACTTAGAAGCAGAATTTCCAGATGAAGGTGACGATGTAGTTGAAGTTGATAACGATTCTGGTGGTTCTATGGGCTTCATTTTAGCACTAATGGCGGGTGTGCTAACCTTTCGCCGCCGTTCAGCTAAGTAAATTCATCAAAAATAACCCCCGTAAATAAATGCTGGCGGTTTAAAACTAAAAAAGGGATGGTTTAAAAACCATCCCTTTTTTATATCTGCTTTATATCCGAGTATTATTTAGTTTGTGCAGGCAAACTATACAGAGCAAGCCTCACTGTCTAATGTATTCATTTATGCTGTAGGGTGACCAAGAACGCCCAAGGCTTCCTTATCGTTAGGCGCTTCTACCTCAAGCCCTAACTTATCAATATACTGATCGCGCTTGTCTGCTTGTGAAGCTGATAACTTTTCGTTAGTTAACATGCGTGCTGCCAGTGTAACCACTTCCAGTTGCTCATCATTCAATGGTTGGGTGCTGTGCAGTTGAAGCAACACCTTCATTAAACTCAATGCAATTTGTTTGTCTTTAGGCGAAATAGTAAGTGCTTGTCGCAAGTTATTGTAAGCAGGCTGCAACCGGTTCTCTTTATAGTGCACCGTAGCCATGTTCTTCAATTCTTTAGTCGTGAACTGTATCTCTGTGCGTTCAATAGACTCTTGCTTGAGATATTCATCGACGACTTGCGAAGAAAAGGTATCACCCTCAATTTGCGTTTTAAGCTTTTCTAAAATACTGATGCACTGCTCACGCATGCCTAGCTCATGAAAAGCTTTCATTTTGTCTAGGTTATCTTCCATCGATTGCCCAGTGGTATGCACTGAACTGGCGTTCATGATTTCCTCAGCCGACTTCTTTTGATTTCGAAGGCACAACATACGCGCTTTAATAACATCAATTTGGTCGCCAAGTTGGATTTGAACCCCTTTTTGCTGACTGATCTCTTCCAAGTCATTTTGCGCACGTTGTATGTATCTATCACCTTCCCCAGCGCCAAGGCTAGTGGCTAAATCGATGGTAGAACGAATTACATTCAAAGCAAGCTCAGGTGAATCATGAATAGAATTTTTGGCAAACTTCGCCATATTTTGAACCGCAGACAACTGACCTACTTTGTCGTGGTTGAGCCTGGCCAAATCCCACAATCGCTTATTACGTTCAATATTACGAGGTGCTAACTTACTCGCTTGTTTCATTTGTTCGTAAGCCAACTCGAACTGCTCTTTTTCAATAAAGTACTGTGCTAGCAAGTCGTAGGTTAAAAATCGAGTGTCTGGGCGTAGTAATAAGTCTTCAACCAAGAGTTGAGCTTCTTCTAGCTCATCCTGACGCAATAACGAACGGGCTAAGCCAATATGCACCCACGCATGATCCATGGTTTGCAGTAGTTCTCGGTAGTAATTTTCAGACGTTTCATAGTCACGCAGTTGCAGCAAACATTCGCCAATTAGGCGCCTAATTCTGGGGTGATAGTCGGATAATGACATGTCTTTTAATTGGCGCTCTGCATAGTACATCGCAGTAGAATAGTCGCCAACCTTCATACAATGCAGCATTTTATGAAGCTTATAGCGTATCTGGAGTAAGTAATTTAAACGAGACTCGATACTGCTTGGCTTCAACGGTTTCACCCAGAAATCGTCAGGCTGCAACTCAACAATACAATTAACCAATTCTGGTGATGTTTCGGCACTTAGAAAGATAACCGTAGTGGTGTCATTGATATGATTTAAGTGCTTTAGCTCTTCGAATAAATGAAAGCCGTCTTTGTCGTGACTCACATTGAATGCAAGCAGCACGAAATCAAAACGCTTTTCTTCACACAAACGAATAGCGTGAAAGGCATTAAATGCACTCACAACATGTTTGATACCAATAGCATGCAACGCAGAGGCTACTACATCGTGCACTAAACCCTGGTTGTCGATAACCAGAACGCGCAAATCCTCTTTTGAGGTGGGAGCAGGAATTTTTTCCAACATTCAACCAATCACTTTTTTTTCTTGTCCCTAAGACTTATCGTAGTTACCACATCTGTTAAATGGAGGGTTTAACTATCTACGATATTATAAGCCAATAACCTACTGTTGGGGTTTAACAGTAACTGCATTACTTGGGAATTATACTTTTGACTTATAGTTTCGATACTAGCATTAGAAGCAAGGGTTTAGCCATAGGTGAATTACTTTGGTGGATCAATATTTTCATTAATACTGGTATTTAACCTAAACCACCCCGCAACTGAATGCCGCTCACGTTTTGCGGTGAGTACCTCGTGCGGAAATACCTCACTAAGAAAAATGGCGATAGTGCCTTTTTCAGGTAACACTCTCACGCCAATGTCATCTTGTTCACTAGCATATAATACTAACTCGCCACCCTCTGTAGCTTGCCAATCATCATTTAAATAGGTCACCACCGATAGCATTCTATTACTTTGACCTTTGAAAGCATCGAGATGACGTTTGTAAAAATTACCGGGGGCGTAACAGGCAAAGTGGCTCTCGAACGAAAATAACCCCATGAATAAATGGCGATTAATATAGAGCCTTAACGCTTCACACCATTCTAGCCACAACTGCCCTTCTGAAGAGGTGCCGTCTATCCAACATATCTCATCGCTTCTTACTTTTTCGTGGTGTTGAAATTGTTGAGCCCGACCAATCCCCGCGCGCCGATATGCTTGCTTGGACAATGTATCTTGGCAGGCGACCAATGCATCTATAACAAACTCTGGCACGCCTAACGGCCTAATACTAAAGCCCTTTTCTTGTAAATCGCTGACAATATTACTGAAATAATTTTCATCAAAAACATAAAGGGGTGAAGGTAAATCTAACGAGAAACGTTCCATGATTAATTTTGACTTTATACGGCGTTAGCACGAGTAATTGGATGCGGATTTATACGCTTAAGTTACTCACACAGCAAGCTTTAAATGCACAATTAACGAACAATAAATGAAAGCCTAACCTCTTGATTATAACGCATTGGTTTTAATAGGAATAAAACTTGCTTTAAAACCTAGATGACACAAGCATTAATACCGTTAGCCCCACGGAAATAATTATGCTCAAATATGGAAAACAACCACTGGTGGTAAAGGCATGAGTCAGGATCAAACAGTCATTGAAGAAACCGAACATCATTTAGCGCTGCGTAATTTGCGCCTAGATGACTATAACGACGTTAAAGCGTTAATGGATAACGTGTATGCAAACGTTGGAGGAGCTTGGCCTTACAATAACTTTAAGGCACAAGTCACCACGTTCCCCGAAGGTCAAATATGTATTGAAGACAAAGGAAAGGTGGTGGCGTTCGCTATCTCAGTCATTGTGGATTACGACCAATTCGGCGATAAACACAGCTACGATGAAATTACTGGCGATGCTTATCTTACTACTCACGATCCAAATGGAGACGTATTGTATGGTGTTGAAGTCATCGTTTGCCCCGACTATCGAGGGCTAAGACTAGGCCGTCGTTTGTACGAGGCGCGCAAAGAGTTATGTAGAAACCTGAACTTGAAGTCAATAATGGCTGGCGGGCGCATTCCTACTTATAAAAATTATGCGAAAGAACTGTCTCCCTATGAATACATTGAACAAGTAAAATCTAAAGACATTTACGATCCTATTCTCACTTTTCAGCTATCAAATGGTTTTGAAGTAAAACAGGTCCTCAGTGCCTATTTGCCTGAGGATGAAGCCTCGAAAGGCTATGCCACGCTACTGCAATGGCACAACATCTATTATGAGCCTAATAATCCATCGCTTATAACTGGTCGCAAGTCGAGCGCCCGTATCGGATGTATTCAATGGCAAATGCGTTACTTCAACAATGTGGAAGAACTCCTTCAGCAAGTTGAATATTTCGTAGACGCGTTATCGGATTATTCCTGCGATGTGGCATTGTTTCCTGAATTTTTTAACGCACCTTTAATGGGGCTGAGCCCGTCTGATACTTCAATTGATGCTATATGGCACTTAGCCACCTATACCGATGAAATTCTGACTTCCATTTCGCACCTTGCTGTGTCGTACAATATCACTATTATTGCGGGCTCTATGCCTGTGGTAGAAGAAGATGAGCTATACAACGTTAGCTATATTTGTAAGCGCGATGGCACCATAGAAAGTCAGTACAAACTACACCTTACCCCACACGAAAAGAAAGATTGGATAATGAAAGGCGGTAATAGCCTTAAAGTGTTCGATACAGATTTCGGGAAAATCGGGGTACTGATATGTTACGACGTAGAATTTCCTGAACTTGCACGGTTGCTGTCTGAGCAAGAAATGCAGATTCTATTTGTTCCTTTTTGGACAGATACCAAGAACGGCTATCTACGGGTTAGACGTTGTGCCCAAGCCCGCGCCATTGAAAATGAATGTTATGTGGCTATAGCAGGCAGTGTGGGTAATTTACCCAAAGTAGACAATGTTGATATTCAATACGGTCAAACTGCGGTGTTTTCACCTAGCGACTTTGCATTCCCCCACGATGCTATTGTGTCAGAAACCACACCAAATACGGAAATGACGCTGATCGTAGACCTAGATTTAGATAAACTGACTAAACTTCAAAATGAAGGTTCTGTTAGGAATTATCTAGATCGTCGTCGCGATTTGTATCGTGTAGAATGGTTTGACAGCGATACGTAATCGCCATTGGTATTTATAATTAATTCAATATAATATCGATGTTATTATGCGCTAACAATGATATTTCGGTTACTGCGCCTACATCTAGGTAGGCAGCAGCTAACCCAATGCTTTAACAAGAGAAAATAGAGAACTTATGGCAAATAATTCGAATAATGATGATTTTCCAACTATTCGTTTAGATGATGAAGATCGTCGCGATTATCAAAAAAAGCGTCAGCCTACGCCAACTAAAGCGCCTTCGAATTCCTCATCGCCTACCAGCCCCTCTCCTAAAACCCCAGAAAAAAGCAGTGGTGGCGGTAATGGTCTCTGGGTATTCCTTATCGCACTTATTGCGCTTGGTGCCTGTGGCGGATGTTATTACTTGTACACATTGGTAGAACAACAAAAAGTAGTCGCTTCTCAAGCTGAAAAACGCATTCTTGAATTAGAGAAAAAGCTTTCTGCTACTGGTGAAGAAATGGGTGAGTCGACTGTTGCATTGCAGGTTAAAGTAAATGAACTGGCCAGTAAGACCAATGATTTGTGGGAGCAGATGGACAAACTTTGGGCTTCAGCCTGGCGCCGAAATCAAAAAGAAATTGCTGACCTAGGTGATAGAGTGGGTAACGTTCAAACTGCGCTTCAGGGCAATATTAAGAAGGTTGCCGATGATGTGACTAGCCAGCAGGGCCAAGTTGGCTCGGTGAAAAATCAACTGGCTTCATTGGCTGACGAAATTCTTGCCTTTAACGTTCAATTAGAACAAGTCTCTGGTGATAAACGCAGCAGTGAACAACAAGTTCGGAATTTGTCAGACAAATTATCAGTATTAGAGCAGCGTAACAGCTCTCTTTCTGGGCGCATTACTAGCCTTGAAAATGAACTAAGAGAGATAGCCACCAAAGTAGTTTCTCGAAGCACAACGAGCGCTACAAACTCGGCGCCCTCTTCAACTGCGAGCGTATCGGAAGGCTAATCTTAATTTTAAACGTGTATAAATCGTTAAAGGAGCTAAATGGCTCCTTTTTTTTGCGCTGAATTTATTGACCATAAGTAGCATATAATCTGCCTCTCTTCGATGCTATAAACATTATATCCGTGGGTAGCCTTGTGTATTGCTATTTTCAGGCTATTTTTTTGCTCGAGTAAGAACAGGCTGCAACTATGATTCACCAATCCAACGCTAGTCATATAATCGACAACAATAACGTAAAAATTATTGGTTCAGGGACAAAGACGCTTATGCTTGCACATGGGTTTGGCTGTGACCAAAACATGTGGAAATACCTTACCCCCTATCTTGAGCAAAAGTACAAAATTGTGCTTTTTGACTATGTAGGTTGCGGAAAATCTAATGTCAGTGCTTTTGATAAAACACGGTATGAAGCGTTAGAAGGATATGCACAAGATGTCGTCGATATTTGTGAAGCACTTGAGTTAACTGAAGTGACATTTATAGGCCACTCGGTAAGCGGTATTATTGGTTATCTTGCTTCAATTTCTGCCCCGCAGTATTTTTCAAGCTTCGTATTAGTATGCCCCTCTCCATGTTTCTTGAATCTACCACCGGATTATTTCGGCGGTTTCGAAGAAGCAGACTTGGCAGAGCTTATTAACTTAATGGACAAAAATTATATTGGGTGGGCGAGTTACCTTGCGCCATTGGTGATGGGGGGAGAAAACGATCCCGGTTTAGTGAAAGAGCTTGAAAGCAGCTTTTGTTCCACCGACCCCAAATATGCAAAACCTTTTGCTAAAGCTACTTTCTTTTCTGATTATAGAAATATTCTTCCAACCATTGCTTTCCCTTCACTCATTTTACAAAGTAGCAGCGACTCATTAGCGTCAGTAGAAGTCGGGAAATATATGCATGAAAATACGCCCTTATCATCGCTTGAAGTTATCGATGCTCACGGTCATTGTTTGCATATGACAAACCCCGCAACTATTGCAGAAAAAATAGAGTCTTTCGTACCTTGAAGGACGATAAGCTCGACCTTTTTCCTAGTTTACTTTTAGTCTCTGATTTAGGCTCCGGGAATATTAATTTTTGCAACAAAGATGCTTTGGACCTGCTTGGTTATTCTCGCGAAGGCGTTACGGATAGTAACGTTTCCAACATTATTTCGCGGGCGAGTTTAATTTTTTTTGAAAGCTATGTGAGACCTTCTTTGCTCGATTCGGGTAGGTTTTCGGAACTTCAATTAACTGTCATTACTGCGCAGCATGAACGAATACCAATATTGGCTAATGTTATACTGCATGGTGAGCAACTCTATTGGTCTATGCACACAGCGAAGAGTCGCGACAAGCTCTATCAAGAGCTAATAGAAGTGAGAGACAGCTTGGAATTAAAAACCGACGAGCTCACATTACTCTCCCGTCTCGATCCGCTTACTAATTTACTCAATCGTCGTGCTGCCTCTGCTGATATTCGTAAGCTACTCGATCAGGTAAACCGAAAGTTTGTTCCTGTGTCTTTTTTACTTATTGATATTGATTTTTTTAAAAATATTAATGACAAACACGGACACGATATAGGAGATGAGGTTATTGGTGTACTTTCACATACGTTGAAAACGGCCACACGAAAAACCGATGTTGTTGCCCGTTGGGGCGGCGAAGAGTTTCTGATAGTGCTATATAACTCAACCCAGGATAATGCCCGACTCTATTGTAAGTATTTGCATGAAAGGATTGCAGAATTACGTTACTCGCGAGCAGATAACATTACGGTGAGTATTGGCGTGACGCAAATACCCATGCCGCAACATAACACTGTTTTACAAGTAGAAACATTAATTAAAGAAGCCGATGATGCGCTTTACCGTGCTAAAGGCGAAGGCAGAAATCGTACTATATTCCACACAGACAGACACGCCAAAATCTAGGTAAAAACCCTCGCTAGGCCTTTGTAAACGTAGGCATTAACACTAGGTTATCTGATACCCATCAGTCATTGTAAGATGCGCTTTCAGCATTCTCTATACGTGCTTTTGTTGAGGGGTGAGATTGAAACCAACTATTTTCAGAGCCCTGCTGCTCACTGTCGTTCGATAATTTACGCATTACGTCCGCAAAGTCAGCGGTATCTCGGTGCATTAATTTTAATTTCGAAATAGCAAAGTTGTCAGCTTGCCATTCATGCTTTTGTGAGTATTGGTTTTGTACAACACTAGAACCTATTCCCATAAAAGACTCAATTGCTCCGCTTAAATCGCCGAAAAAGTAACTTATCGCCAGGGTGGCAAATAAAGACTCGGCCACCATTTGCATGGAATGGTTTTGCGCCACATGGCCAATTTCGTGTAACAATATGGCGTCAAGTAATGCTTGGTCACCATCTACCAGTGAAACCAAATCATCGGTAAACACGATGGTACCGTCGGGTAGCGCAAAGGCATTGGGGCCAATGAGCTCGGAATTTCTGAAATGTACCCGAATATCATTCTCAGTACCGGGTTCGCTAACTTGCTCTACAACGGCGTTGAACCCCATCATTAACTGCTCACGTTGCCAATCGGGTAGCGTGCTAGGCTCCAGCATAGAATAATCTAATGCACTCAACGTATGCTGTGAAGCTACGGTTTTAATGGAATATGGTATTTGGTCAGCAAATTTAACGGCCGCCCATGGCATACCCTGTACAAAAATAACGTAGAGTAAAAGTGGTACTAATAAAACACTCGCGATTAACCAAGGCTTTTTCGTTTCCATTTGAGAGATACGACTACCTGCCCCACCATCTAACCACTGATTTAACAGTGGTGATGGAGTACAAACCAGTAAGCGAGCATTAGGTAAGATGATTTCTCGAGGCAAGTTGCCCAGTTTCGACTTCGCATTAACTTCAGATTGCTGAAACCTTAGCGGCTCAGTGCTTTCACTTCTGCCAACGCCGGCACTTTCACCATTTTCAGCAATATCGCTCGCGTCTATTTCTAGACGGCTTGTTGTCACACATTGCTCATCCTTAACACGCTTGTCACCATTTAATAAACGAATGATCAATGTATTGTTTTCAATATTCGCGATAACTGATGTTACCGCTGAATCTTTTGATTGATATAACTGCCCGTGTATCACTAGGCTAGCCTAATGCGACATCAACATCGAACAACGTAGCCGCTTCTTCAGCTGTAGCGCCCACAGAACCGGTGTTAACGGATGTAACGCTATCAATACCTGATAACACAG
>OJHG01000143.1_pt1 | contig 48453 bp, 46 predicted proteins | sample 1594761 | NCBI WGS metagenome assembly OJHG01 (sample SAMN05416786, study PRJEB24817) | seawater metagenome | isolation source: Sea water | place: Canada:Atlantic | collected 2013-07 | reverse complement strand
GAGATGCTCAGGAGTCTCGTGGGCTCGGAGATGTGTATAAGAGACAGATTTTAAGAGAGTTAGAAAAACTATCTTTAAATCCTGCTCAAATGGCGATTGAAGGTTATGGACAATATTACCCCAGTGCAGATAATGCCACAGCCACTGGACGGGCAAAAAATCGCCGCGTTGTCATTGCTATTTCTAAATACGGTCTCGAAAAAGCAAGTTTATTGGCAACCCCGACTATTTCGGTAAAAGATGTAGAGGCCATTAAAAATATTGCTACTGAGCAAGACGATGATGAAATTCGCATTATCAGACTTGAAAATGGTGGCATTCGCATTACAACGAGAGCGGAGGCTAATAACATTAAAGCCACTAATCCGCCGGCAGAAGAAAATGAATAATAGGAATTACGCTTGGTAGTTTGGACTGTTGCAAATCAAAAAGGTGGGGTAGGAAAAACTACCACCACGATAGCCTTGGCTGGATTATTAGCAGAACAAGGGCATCGCGTGTTGCTTGTCGATACTGACCCGCATGCCTCATTAAGTTATTATTTTGGTATTGAATCTGAAGACTTAGAGTTAAGTGTTTATGATTTGTTTATGCAAGCTGCAAATAAAGAACAAATTATGCAGAGCTTGTGTCCCTCAAGTTACGAAAATATTGATATATTGCCGGCAACTATGGGGTTAGCAACGCTTGACCGTTCACTGGGTAACAAAGGTGGTATGGGGTTAGTTTTAAAGAAAGCATTACATGCAATTAATAACGAATATGATTATATATTGATTGATTGCCCGCCAGTTCTAGGGGTGTTAATGGTAAATGCACTTGCCGCCAGCGATAGAATTATTGTGCCAGTACAAACTGAGTTTTTGGCACTTAAAGGTTTAGACCGTATGATGAAAACACTCGATATCATGCAAGGCCAGCAACCATCGGCGTTTAAATATACCATAGTGCCAACCATGTTTGATAAACGCACAAAAGCATCTATATTAACTTATCAAAAGCTCTTAAGAGCATATGGCGAAGCCGTTTGGACAGCAGTAATACCCATTGACACCAATTTTCGAAATGCCAGTAATGCTCAAAAAGTACCTTCAGACTTCGCGCCTAAGTCTCGTGGTATTCTCGCGTATCGAGATTTATTAACATACCTAGTTAATTTAACTACACAGAGTAAGTAAGCACATGTCAAAATCTTTAGCAGCAAGTAAAAAATTAATGCAAAGCTATTTGTCAGAATTGCTTAATGAAGACGTAGAGCCAAAACTTGCGCCTCAAGCTAAAGAAAGCTCAGTATTACCAGTAAAAGAAAAACAAGCACAACCATTAGAAAGTTTACTCAATAACGCCAGTTTGTTGCAAGTAGCCCAAGAGGTTGAAGAAGCAGTACAAACTAGACCTTTATCATCGGCAAAAGCAAGCAATAAAGACTTATTTGAAAAACCGCAAGTTAAAACAAAGCACGTTAAAACAATACACAACGATGCAATTTCGCCTAGCATAAAATCGAAAGCGGCGACGAAAGAGCCGAATGTAGATGTGAGTGTTAAAAAAGCTGATGAAATTAAAACCCGCAAAAGCTTAGGTGGGTTTACAGAAAGTAAACCGCTAAGTTATCGCCAAGGCGATTTTCAAGCCATGTTCTTCGAAGTGGCTGGTTTAATAATAGCTGTGCCACTTGTCGAGCTAGGTGGCATACACAGTAATAATAAAGCCACACCACTTATGGGTAAGCCTGATTGGTTTAAAGGTGTTATGCTTCACAGAGACGAAAAAATTAATGTAGTTGATACGGCACTGTGGGTAATGCCTGAAAAATGTGACCAAGCATTGCTATCTGCACTTAATTATCAATATATTATTATGCTGAACAATTCTGAATGGGGTTTATCGGCTGAAAAATTGATAGATACCGTAACGTTAAAGCAAGAAGACGTTAAATGGTTAGATACTCCAAACAAGCGACCTTGGCTTGCTGGACTTGTAAAAAACCGTATGTGTGCACTGTTAGATGTTGATTCCTTAATTAAGTTATTGGAAAAAGGCGCAAATATAAAGCAAGATTAATTGATGAATTTAATCTTGCCAGTATACTTAGAGCATAAGTACTTTAGTAAAACAGAAATTTAAAGAGGTCAGCAGTATGTCTGATGAAAGACGCAATGCAAGTGAACGTGTAGATATTAATGATGAAGTTCTCCAATGGGTAACGTTCAAACTTGATAGCGAAACCTACGGTATAAACGTAATGCAAGTACAAGAAGTGTTACGTTATACAGAAATAGCCCCTGTTCCTGGCGCCCCTGTATACGTTATGGGTATTATTAATCTTCGTGGCAACGTTGTTACCGTTATCGATACTCGCGCAAGATTTGGGCTTGAATCTGCAGGCATTACAGATAACACACGTATTGTGATTATTGAAGCTGACAGCCAAGTTATTGGTATTTTAGTTGATAGTGTTGCAGAAGTTGTTTATTTACGCGCTTCAGAAATCGACGTGGCACCCAATGTAGGTAACGACGAAAGTGCCAAGTTTATTCAAGGTGTTTCTAATCGAGAAGGTGAACTACTTATTTTAGTCGATTTAAACAAACTACTTTCAGACGATGAATGGGATGAATTAAAACAATTCTAACCATAATAATCAGCCTGCCTTAGCGGGCTTTTATTTCTAGCGAAGCCAATAGTACTATGGAAAATATTCCTGCAAACTTAATCAGTTTAATCGCATTTGCCATTGTTATGCTTGTTGCCATGCTTTTATTGGCACTTAAAAATCGTTTTGCTCAACAAATTTCAGCATTAAAACTTCAAATACAAAGCCAAGATCTACAGTTAATAGAATTGCAAAATTTGCTCGCTAGTAGTGAATTACAATTAAAAGCCATTCAACAACAATGTAATGACTCGCAATTAGAAAATGAACAAGTCAGTAAGCAGCTAGAACATCGTATCAAAGTAGCTCAAGAGCAGTTTACTAACCAATTTGAAACTATAAATCAGCTTTTACATCAACAACCTGAAGACAAGCTTTACTCACGTGCACAAAAATTAGTTGAACTCGGTGCCGATATAACCGAAATTATGCGTGAATGTGATATACCACGAGCAGAAGCAGAAATGCTCCTCGCAGTACATCGAAAAAATGTGGCTGAATAATTAAAAGCATTACGATGTTTTGCTAAATTTGAACGCCAATTACATTTTTAAATTAAACTCCTCAAGCTCACATGATAAACTAATCGATATAACTTAAATTTATGCTTAACCGTGGCGTATGGCTATTGGTTAAATAACAAGGAACCTGTCGTGAACAGTTCAAAAATGATTACAATAATAAAGCCGATAAAATTAAATTTGAAAATGTTGTTTGTAATCATATTTTCTATATTTGTCAGCGCATGTTCATCAACACCTTCTAACGAACAATCTGTATCAGATCCTAAAGATCCACTCGAAGCAATAAATCGACCTTTTTGGACATTTACCTGGGACTATGCTGATAAATATGTCTTTAAACCTGCTTCAGAAGGTTATGTAGAATACGTACCAACAGACTTACGCGCAGGCGTATATAACATGGCATTAAACTTAAATGAGCCATCAACAATCATTAACCACTTGTTACAAGCAAAGTTTACTGAAGCCGCTAAATCTACCGGACGTTTTGTTTTAAACTCTACTATCGGTCTTTTAGGTTTTTTCGACCCAGCAAGTGATTTTGGTTGGCACCGCAAAGAAGAGGAGTTTGGCGAAGTACTTGGCAGCTACGGCGTTGGCGATGGGCCATTTTTAATGGTGCCTGCTTTAGGTCCTTCTTCAGTACGTGAAGAAGTCGGCGACTTTGTTGATAGTTATTATTGGCCACTTGCTATTATCGACTTTTGGCCTAACTTAGTACGTGCAGGCATTATTGGTTTAGAAACCAGAGCATCGCTTGCTGATCAGGAAAAAATTATTAAAGATTCTATCGACCCGTACGAATTTGTTAAAAATGCTTACTTTCAAAATATGCAATTCAAAGTTTACGATGGCAACCCTCCAATTGAAGTTGACCAAGCTGAAGAAGAAAACATTGACGCATATTTAGAAGAGTTAGAAGGAATGTAAAGTTAACTCTCTACACTAAAGTCAGAAATAAAAAGCGAACTATTGTTCGCTTTTTTGATATTGAGCGATGGCTTTATCAAGATATTTAGCAGAAAAGTGAAGCATAACAGGTCTTAACAGTATGAAGTACGCAGTTAATACAATCACCACTGATGCTGCGAGCGCTAAACCTTGCAAATTAGCAATAAATAAAAAAGGCGGGATCAGCAAGGCGAGTTTGATTATGTTTAATACGAACTTTTCAGGTGCAGAAAGCTTAGCCTGCGCTAAAGTTAAAATGGCTTGTCGTTGGTGTAAACTAAACGTTTGTAGTGCCGGTATTTTGTTAGAAGAAAAATAAATAGTCATAAAGTTTCAATTAAGTATTTGCATAAAGCAAATATATCACTTTGATACAAAAATGACACTTAATGTGCCAAGAGCAAATAAAATAGTTTACTCAATATTAAAGTGAAACTCCCAGTATAAAACAAAGCCGTTCATTATTTAATTTTAGATAAATTTGTTAAAACGAGTTCCTCAGTGGCGTGCAATTTGCTAGAATTGCCGAAAATTTTATCAGTAGGTGATTTTAAAATGAATATCATAGAAGCTAACTTCGATGCAACCGGTAAGAAATTCGCAATTGTAGTATCTCGCTTTAACAGTTTTGTTGTTGAAAGTTTACTTGAAGGTGCAGTAGATGCACTTAAACGTCACGGAAATGTTGCAGAAAGCGATATTACCGTTATTCGAGTTCCAGGTGCATATGAGTTACCTGTAGCCGCTAAAAAAATCGCTGCTAAAGGTGGTTACGATGGCATCATTGCTATTGGCGCTGTTATTCGTGGTGGCACACCACATTTTGATTTTGTTGCCGGCGAATGTAATAAAGGGTTAGCACAAGTAGCAATGGAGTATACATTACCCGTGGCATTTGGTGTAATTACTACAGACACTATTGAGCAAGCTATTGACCGTGCAGGCCTTAAAGTAGGCAATAAAGGCGCTGAAGCAGCGTTAAGTGCATTAGAAATGGTTAATGTGCTCGATAAGTTATAACAGGAAACTATTGTGAAACCATCACCTAGAAGAAAAGCCAGAGAATTGGCAGTACAAGCGGTTTATTCTTGGCAGTTAAGCCAAAATAATGTTGCTGAAATCGAGTTAAACTTTTTAACTGATAACAGCGCTCGTCGTTTCGACATCCCATACTTTCAACAATTATTTAATGGTGTAACAACCAACGTTGGCAGTATTGATGACAAAATAGCCCCACATGTTGATCGTCCATTAGACGATGTTGACCATGTTGAAAAAGCCGTTCTTCGTGTTGCGGTTTATGAACTAACAAACTGCTTAGATGTGCCATATCGTGTCATCATCAATGAAGCGATTGAACTAGCTAAATCGTTTGCGGCTGACGATAGTCATAAATTTGTCAACGGCGTGTTAGACAAAGTCGTTAAGCTTGTTCGTCCGAACGAATAGTATAAAACTGGTTGTAATATGAAAGAGTTTGAATTGATCAAACGCTACTTTAGTGAGCAGATGATTAAACGCAAGGATGTTGTGCTTGGTATCGGAGATGACTGCGCAATAGTTACTCCTTCTGAACGTCAGAATATTGCAATTACTACCGACACCTTGGTCGCTGGCGTACACTTTCCACATGAAACAAGTGCACGCGCAATCGGCCATAAGTCGATTGCTGTAAACCTATCCGACTTAGCTGCTATGGGCGCTGAGCCTACCTGGATTTCATTGGCCATTACCTTACCTGAAGTGGATGTAAAGTGGGTTGAAGAATTTTGTAAAGGGGCATTTGAATTGTGCGAGTTTTATAACGTGCAATTAATTGGTGGCGATACCACACAAGGCCCTTTAAGCATTACACTTACCGCTCAAGGTTTAGTGCCTTATAATACCCACCTTAAGCGCTCTGGTGCAAAAGCGGGTGATTGGATCTATGTTACGGGTGAAATTGGCGATGCAGCCTTAGCACTTAAACATATATTTAAAGAGGTAAATGTTGCCCCTGAATATAGAGCAAGCGTACAAAAAAGTTTAGATTTTCCAACGCCTAGAATACTTGCAGGCCAAGCATTACGTAATTATGCAAGTTCTGCTATAGATCTTTCAGACGGATTAATTGCCGATTTAGGGCATATCTGTACGGCCTCTAAAGTAGGCGCTAATATTGTGCTCGATAACCTGCCTATTTCTAACGCATTGCGTGACACAGTCGGGCTAGAAAAAGCCTATGAAATGACGTTGTCAGGTGGCGATGATTATGAGTTATTATTTACTGTTTCTGAAGATAATAAAGTCGGCATGGAAACTGCGTTAGCCAATACCAGCAATACAATTACCTGTATTGGTCAGATTAACGGTAGTGAAAAAATAACTACAACGTTAAACAGTAAAGCGGTTTCAATTAACACAAGCAGTTTCGAGCACTTCTCTGGTAATAAAACCTGATTATGACAAAGTCTACGGCAAATTTTCGTCTTTTAAATCCTGTGCACTTTTTAGCGTTAGGTTTTGGTAGTGGTTTATCACCGAAAGCACCAGGTACTTTTGGCACGCTAGCGGCTGTACCATTGTTTTTATTAATGGCGCCTTTAAGTACGAGTATTTACTTGTCGTTGTTAGTAATAATGAGCCTTGCTGGTATTTATATTTGTGGAAAAGCAGCAGAAGATGCTGGCGTGCCAGATCATGGCGCCATCGTATGGGACGAAATTGTTGGACTGTTGATCACCATGTGCTTAATGCCAGTAACTTGGCAGACATTATTGGTAGGTTTTGTTTTATTTCGTTTTTTCGATATTTTAAAACCTTGGCCTATTTCATTTATCGATAAAAACTGTCATGGCGGTTTTGGCATTATGCTTGACGATATAGTGGCAGGTATTGCTGCCTGGGCGTGTATGATGCTTATTTTTTATTAAAACTTAAGCATTTGTGAAACCTTTAAATGTAAACAAAAAAGCCAAAGAATTTATTCTTTGGCTTTTTCGTTTTAAGTTATTGCTTAACTTAATTTAACAACCTAACCCTAATGGTAGCTTCAATTTGTTTTAACTCTTTAAGAGCTAATTCACGGCTTTCAACTTCAATATCGATTACCACATAACCTATTTGATCAGCGGTTTGTAAATATTGTGCAGCAATGTTGATATTATGCTTAGCAAACATTTGGTTAATTTGAGTTAATACGCCAGGCTTGTTGTGGTGAATATGTAATAAACGACTCGTACCAACATGCCCAGGTAATGATACTTCAGGGAAGTTAACCGCAGACAAGGTTGAACCATTATCTGAATATTTCGCTAGTTTACTTGCTACTTCAAGACCAATGTTCTCTTGTGCTTCTTTAGTACTACCACCAATATGAGGCGTTAAAATAACATTGTCAAAAGCGCGCAATGGGCTAATAAACTCTTCTTCGTTGCCTTTAGGTTCAACGGGGAAAACATCGATAGCGGCACCGGCAACTTTTTTACTGCTCAAAGCATCTGCTAACGCATCGATATCAACCACAGTACCGCGAGATGCATTAATAAATATCACGCCGTCTTTCATCACTTCAAATTCAGCTGTACCCATCATGTTTTTAGTTTGCGGTGTTTCAGGCACATGTAAGCTTATAACGTCGGCTTCTTTTAATAATGCTGTCATGGTTGGCGCTTGGCTTGCATTACCCAAAGGAAGCTTAGTTTCTATATCGAAAAAGCGAACTTTCATGCCTAACGTTTCTGCTAGAATACCTAATTGCATACCGATATGGCCATAACCAATAATACCTAGCGTTTTACCTCTAGCTTCAACTGAACCCGCAGCCGACTTATTCCAAACGCCACGATGTGCTTGGGCACTTTTTTCAGGAATACCGCGCAGTAACAATAAGGTTTCACCTAAAACTAACTCAGCAACTGAGCGAGTATTTGAAAATGGTGCGTTAAATACGGGAATACCTAACGATTGAGCTGCAGCTTTATCGACTTGGTTTGTCCCAATACAAAAACAACCAATAGCAACTAGCTTTTTCGCATGGCTGAGTACTTTTGCATTCAAGTCTGTGCGAGAGCGTATGCCAATAAAGTGCACATTAGCAATTTTCTTAATAAGCTCGGCTTCTGAAAGTGAAGTTTTAAGATATTCAATATTTGAATAGCCTTTATTTTTAAGCTCTTCAAGGGCGCTTTGATGAACCCCTTCTAAAAGTAATATCTTAATTTTATCTTTCGCTAGTGAATTATTGCTCATGGTTGTTAATCTTCTCTGGATCAAAAAATTACGTGTGCTAAACCTTAATTAAATAAGCGTTTAGATGGCTAGATACCTAAACTATCATATAGGGCATAAACTCTAAAGTGTTATTTTATTATTTTTGCACCGTCTTGTGTGCCGATAATTAATACATCAGCTGGACGATTAGCGAACAAACCGTTAGTCACAACTCCTGCAATTGCATTAATGCTGTTCTCAAGGGCTTTAGGGTCGAGTATTTCTAGGTTGTGTACGTCAAGAATAACATTACTATTGTCGGTGATAACACCTTGACGATAAACAGGATCACCGCCTAATTTAACTAATTCTCTTGCGACATAACTGCGCGCCATAGGAATAACTTCAACAGGTAATGGAAAGCGGCCTAATATAGGAACTTGCTTAGTGTCGTCAGCAATACAAACAAAAGTTTTAGCAACTGCAGCAACAATTTTCTCGCGTGTAAGCGCAGCACCGCCGCCTTTAATCATATGCATATGGGGATTAATTTCATCAGCGCCGTCAACATAGACATCAATACCGTCAACATTGTTAAGTTCAAACACTTCAATGCCGTAAGACTTTAAGCGCTCTGTTGAAGCTTCTGAGCTCGACACCGCACCGACAATAGTTTCTTTAATCGTCGCAAGAGCATCGATAAAGTGATTTACCGTTGAGCCAGTACCTACACCAACAATGGTATCTGCTTTGATATAGTCGAGGGCTTTGATAGCCGCCGCTTTTTTCATGTCATCTTGAGTCATAAAAATCTCTTTAAGTGTTAAGTTAGAAGCTGTCAGTAAATAGAATTAGTTTTAAGCTATCAGCTATCAGCTATCAGCTATCAGTAAGTGATGGTTAGTCTTTACTGAAAGCTAAAAACTGACAGCTTACAGCTATTATTTCCTACTATTATAACAACAGTATTAACTAAGTTAGCGTTTATTTATTTATGTATGTCGAATTTATATTGCCTAGTCGGCGTTACTATTTCTGGTAGTGGAATATCCCAGAGCTGTGAAGGTAATTCGTTAATCATTTGAATGTCGTGTGCTAGGCCGATAGGGTAAGGTTTCAGCCGTTTATCATTATTTTCAATACGATACTGCTTAAACCATGTTGATAATGTTCGATCGTAAAATCCGCCGCCCATACCTAAGCGATTACCTGTTTGGTCAAAAGCGACTAAAGGTGTAAAAATAATATCTATATCGTTAACCTTTTTAATGAGGCGCACATCAAGCTTTGGCTCTAAAATGCCATATTTATTTTTTTGCATGCTACTGCTTGGCTGATAATGTAAAAAAAGTAAATTACCGGCACTAAAAGGGTGTAACACAGGTAAATATACATTTTTGTTATTTTGCCAGCACCATTGAATAAAAAGCATGGGGTCAAGTTCGCCATCATTGGCTAAATAAAGTGCAATGTTATTTGCCGAGAGCACATCTGTTCTTGCTGTTAATTGGTCGAGTAACTCACGCGATAGCTTTTGCTGCTCAATATCATTTAAGCTTTTTCGCTTTGTTCTGATTAAGGATCTTATTTGGTTTCTAGTAGGCATAGTTAATGGCAATTTTTTGGCTAAGCTAAATAAGTTAAGTTTTATTGGTTGTACAAGCATGTTGTTAAAGCCAACCTACAAGAAATCAACAGAAATTGAAATACTTAGTTTTATGTATGTAATACGCATGAAAAGTTAACTCAAAAAGCTTGTATTAGGTTAAAGCTGAAATTAGATACAGCTATAACTGAATTAAATTAAACTAAAACAGGATTAAGCAAAGCCCCACACAATGATTTTTTAGACAAAAAAATAGCCAACGCAATGTTGACTATTTATATTCATAATTTAAACGTTAATACGTTATAAGTTAATTATGCGGTAGTAGTTGTGGCGTTATTGTTAGCCGCTGGTGCATCATCTTCTTCTGTTTTAAGCGCTTCCCAGAATCTAGACTTCAAACCAACCAGTAAAATAACAATACCAATGCCAATACTAAATAAACTAATTTGGATATATAACGCAGGAATTTGTTCAACGTTACTTGGATCATAGTTACCAGCAAGTAAACCAGAAATAATATTACCAATTGAATAAGTTAAAACAAATACACCCATCATTTGGCCAGCAAATCTTCGTGGCGATAATTTACTTACTGCACTTAAAGCGATCGGGCTTAAACATAACTCACCAACCGTATGTAAGAAGTAAGTGGTGATTAACCAACCTGGAGCCACTTGTAAGCCACTTGCCGCATATTGTGCAGCAAAGAACATAACAATAAAGCCACTTGCCATAATAATTAAACCAGCAGCACATTTAATGCCGTAGGCAGGTGTTACCATTCTTTGACCTAATTTTATCCAGAAGGCAGCAAAGAAAGGTGAAAGTAAAACGATAAACATTGAGTTAGAGAACTGAAACCATGCTGTAGGTACTTCAAAAGAGCCAATCATGCGGTCAGTGTAATCACGAGCGAATAAATTTAATGAAGAACCTGCTTGTTCAAAACCAGACCAAAAACACGCTGAGGCAATACAAATTAATAACAACGCCCAAAGTTTTTTCTTTTCATTGCCCGTTAAACCACTGCAGAAATAAATAACGGCGTAATAAATAACAAAAATTAAGGTAAATGCAATTGCAACATATTGTGCTAAAGCAATAGGGTCTATCACAATAACGCCTTGGAACGTTAGCACGGTAATAACAGCAATAGAAACTAAACCAGCAATAATAACTGTCCAACTGTTACGTTGGCCTTTAGCAGATAAAGGCGCAACAGGTTTTGCACCTACACCTTCTAATTTTGGTGCTGTAAGTCGGTACTGAATAAGACCGGCAGCCATACCAATTGCAGCAGCACCAAAAGCATAGTGCCAACCGAAATCTGAAGCTAAATAACCACAAATTAAATACCCAATGAAAGAGCCTAAATTAATGCCCATATAATAAATAGCGTAACCACTGTCACGGCGTTTATCACTTTCACTGTATAATTGGCCAACCATAGCGCCAATATTAGGCTTTAATAAACCCGTACCTAAAATAACTAAAATCAAACCGATGAAGAATGTTTTATCATTTGGAATAGCTAAAACAATGTGACCAAGCATAATAATAATGCCGCCGTACCAAACAGCACGTTGCCCGCCGAGTAATCTATCTGCTATCCAACCACCAGGTAAGCCCATAAAATAAACGGTACCGGTATATAAACCATAAATAGCTGTTGCTGAAGCAATAGTTATTCCTAAACCGCCTTCTTGTAACGTTGCCGTCATAAAAAGAACAAGTAAAGCTCGCATGCCGTAATAGCTCATGCGTTCCCACATTTCAGTAATGAAAAGTGTTTTCAACCCGCCCGGATGGCCGTAAAAGGCCTCTGAATTCTGGGTACTCATATAAAATCCTCAATAGGTAAGACTAAACACGGTTTAAAATTGTTTTTATTTCAACAGGTATAAATATCAGGTTGATTGTGTTTAGAAAATTTACAAACTTTTAATAATCAGCCCGTTTTATACCTTTGCTAGCCTTGAAAGGCAAGTCTGACAGGTTAATCTTTTGTTAATGGCGTACAACTGTCTAATTTTTGTTAGGTTAGCTGATATTGTCGCCAAGCTAACCTAAACTCTGATGAATAAAATACACAATTAACTCAAGACATTATTAACAGCAATTGCAAGAGAAGGTTAAATAGTTATTAATTGAACACAGCTATTAAATGTGGCCTGACGGTATAGCGATTATTAAGAATGTGTACTTAAAGTAAGTTATTGTAAACAAAGTTATCCGTTACCTGCACTTCATCATATGACTTGTTACCTATTCTTTGCAATAAAAGGCGATTATTTACGTACATGCTATTTAGTAATAGCTTTATATAAAAAATTGATAATTAAACTAATTCGTTCGGTTAGCCCAGCAATTAATCTACGAGTTTATTTTACGAAACAGGTTAATAAAAAGTTACTTTAATCAAAGTACACTTACTGATAAACTCCACGCTGCTTTACTTTTAAATCTAAGTTCTGTCCCCCGTATATATAGGAAGAAATACGCGCCAATGATTCATTTTATTCGTCTACTGACAAGCCTTTTTGTTGTTTCAACACTCTCATTTAATGCACTTGCTGCACAAATTAGTCAACAACAAATAGCGCAATTTAAAAACTTACCTAAAGCGCAACAGCAAGCATTAGCGCAAAGCATGGGTGTTGATCTAAACGCTGTTATGGGGCAAATTTCTAACGGCAGTCAACAAACGCAGTTATCATCAACACCGGTAATGCCTAGACAAACAACTGCAAACAATGGCGAAGAGCAAGGCTTAGCTGAAAGCACTACTTTTGACAACGATGCTAAATTATTTAAACCACTTGAAAGATTTGGTATCGACGTTTTTGCTAATGCTCCCAGTACATTCACTCCCACTATGGATATTGCTATTCCAAGCCATTACGTTTTAGGGGTAGGCGATCAGTTATCAATTCAAATTTACGGTAAAGAAAACGCAGAATACAATTTACCTATAACGCGTGAAGGTAATATTCTTATTCCTGATGTTGGACCTATCAAAATTGCGGGTTTAGCCTTTGCAGAAATGAAAAGCTTTTTAACAGAGAAAATTCAACAACGCATTATAGGTGTTAATGTGGTTGTTAGCTTAGCCGAACTGCGCTCAATGCGTATATTTGTTTTGGGCGATGCATACAAGCCCGGCCCTTACACCTTAAGTTCACTTTCAAGCGTAACGCATGCTATTTTTGCAGCAGGTGGTGTTAGTGATATTGGCTCACTACGTAACATTGAAGTAAAACGTGCGGGTAAAGTAGTTCAAACGGTTGATCTATACGACCTATTAATAAAAGGTGACTCATCAAGCGATATATTATTACAATCAGGCGATGTAGTGTTTATTCCAACGCAAAATCAAAGTGTTTCTATATTGGGCGAAGTTAGACGACCAGCCATATATGAGCTAAAAAAAGGCGATAACTTCAACCAAGTTATAGAAATGGCCGGTGGCTTATTACCTTCAGCATATCCTCAATCAACCATGGTTGAACGTTACAACCAACAAAACTTACGCAGCATTGTTAACGTTAATTTAACGAATAGCGAAGCTCGTAAACAAACATTGCAAAGCGGTGATTATATTCGGGTATTAAAAAGCTCAGGTATGTATGAAAAATCAATTACTGTAATTGGCGCCGTTTCACGCCCAGGTAAATACCAATGGCAACAAAATATAAAAATTGCTGACTTATTACCAAATTTAGACTCTCATATTCTACCAAGCGCAGATTTAAGCTATGGCTTAGTTATTCGCCAAAAAGACACCGCTAGAAATATCGAAGTTTTACAGTTCAATCTAGCCAAGGCATTAAATAGTCATGCCAATGATTCTACTGATAACTTAACTCTTGAGCCAAGCGATAAAATTTTAATATTTTCTAATGTAACCAAGTCTATTGATGAAAAAATATCTTTAGACGAGTTAGCGTTTACCCAAGAGCAACTTTTTGCTAAAGAACGTCAAGAAGCTAAAACGTTACACAAAGAAGAAGCGTTTTGGAAAAAATACGGCGGAAATTCAACGCAACGTGCATCATCGAGTGCCGAAGACGCAGAAGCAGAGCGTTTAATGAATCAATCATTAGTGCAAATTACCAATAATGCCGTTAATGGCCAAGTCGATATTCGTGAAATGGCGCTATTTTCTCGACCTCGCTTGCTAGCTCCTGTATTAAGAAAACTGCGTCAACAAGGTGCTTCTGGGCAACCAATTCAATTAGTAGAAGTAGATGGACAAGTTAAATTCCCTGGTATCTACCCATTAGCTAAAAACGCTAAAGTAAGCGATTTGCTGGCAGCAGCGGGCGGTGTAAGTGAATCTGCCTATTTAGCACGTGCAGAAGTAACACGAAATGAACTAACGCCTGAAGGTGCTGCAAAAGTCTCGCTAGACGTAGATTTAGGTTTAGCCCTTCAAGAAGATAAAAACTTTGATATAGCTTTACAAAGTAAAGACAGACTAAACGTACATAAAATTCCAGCATGGAGTGAAAACCATGTGGTTGAATTACGCGGTGAATTTGTGTTCCCAGGTAAATACACCATTCGCCGTGGCGAAACCTTGGCTGATTTAGTCGCTAAAGCTGGCGGCTTAACACAATATGCTCATCCAGACGGTTCGGTATTTACGCGAGAAAAACTGAAAGTACTAGAAAAGAAAAACCTAATAAAGCTTGCGGGTGATTTACGTATAGAAATGGCGTCAAAATCATTAACAGAGCAAGGTACATCAGCTTCATACGACGATGCTCAAAAGCTCCTTGCAGATATTACCGAGTTAGAGCCAGTAGGGCGTTTAGTTATCGACTTACCGCACTTAATGGCTTCAGATAACAGTGAAGTTTTACTTGAAGGTGGCGATGTACTGTATGTACCAACGAAGAAGAACTCAATTAATGTTATTGGTCAGGTTCAAGTAGGCTCTTCACACTTATACAGTAGCGTAATGTCAGCAGAAGATTATATCGCGCAAAGCGGTGGTGTAAAAAAACGCGCAGATGAAGAGCGTATTTATGTTATATCAGCAAGCGGTAGTATTAAAATGCTAGAACAAAGCAATTGGTTTGCTGGGGCAGCAGATTCTTACCTAAAACCAGGCGATACAATAGTCGTGCCGTTAGATTCCGAATACATGAACGACCTAACGTTATGGTCGACAGCAACGCAGATTATTTATAATGCCGCTGTAGCTGTTGCAGCGATTAATGGTATTTAAGAATAAATAAAGTTAGGGCTAAAAAGCCTAATATTAAATTATAGTGTGTAAAGCATATATTAAAGTTAAAACCGACGAATAAAGATAAAGGTTTCATAAAATGATAAATGATTTAAAAGATATAAAAATAGCAGTTATCGGCTTAGGCTATGTAGGTTTACCGTTAGCTGTAGAATTTGGTAAAAAATATCAAACCTTAGGCTTTGATATTAATCAAGCACGTATCAGCGAACTAAATAATGGTAGCGATAGTACTTTGGAAGTTAGCGACGAAGAACTCGCTGCGACAACCAATTTAAACTATTCTTGCCAGCCTGAAGACTTAAGAAGTGCTAACGTTTATATCGTTACTGTTCCAACACCTATTGATCAACATAAACAACCAGATTTAACGCCTTTAATTAAAGCGAGTGAAATGTTAGGTAAAATCGTTAGCAAAGGCGATATTATTATCTATGAATCAACCGTTTACCCGGGGGCAACAGAAGAAGCATGTATCCCCGTTGTAGAAAAAGTGTCAGGTTTAGTATTCAATAAAGATTTTTACGCAGGTTACTCACCTGAACGCATTAATCCGGGCGATAAAGAGCACAGAGTTACAAATATTTTAAAGGTTACATCTGGCTCTACACCTGAAATAGCGACTATTGTTGATGATTTATATCGTTCAATTATTACCGCAGGAACACATAAAGCCAGTTCCATTAAAGTTGCTGAGGCCGCCAAGGTAATTGAAAACACACAGCGCGACGTAAATATCGCGTTAATTAATGAACTTTCAATTATTTTCAACAAATTAGGCATTGACACCTTAGAAGTTTTAGAAGCTGCAGGCACTAAATGGAATTTCTTACCGTTTCGCCCTGGCTTAGTTGGTGGACATTGTATTGGTGTAGATCCTTACTATTTAACTCACAAGGCTCAAATAGTAGGTTACCACCCTGAAATGATACTCGCCGGACGACGTTTAAATGACGGTATGGGCGCTTATGTAGTATCGCAATTAGTTAAAAATATGCTCCATAAACGCATTCAGGTTGAAGGTGCAAATGTATTAATTATGGGGCTTACTTTTAAGGAAAATTGCCCTGATTTACGTAACACTAAAATTATTGATATTGTTAGTGAGCTTAAAGAATACAACATTAATGTAGATATTACCGACCCTTGGTGTTCTAGCGAACAAGCCGAACATGAATATAACTTAACGTTAACAGAGAAACCTGAGACCGGTAAGTACGATGCTATTATTCTCGCCGTAGCTCATAATGAGTTTAAGGTAATGGGCGTTGAAGAAATTCGCAAGTTAGGTAAGTCAGAACATGTACTTTACGATTTAAAATACATTTTACCAAAAGAGTCGGTAGATATGCGTTTGTAATACCACCAGCAAAAACTAAAATAAGCCTTAAAGGTAGGTCGAACTTCAGTCCGACAAATCAATACCTCAAAGAAGATGGACTAAAGTCCAACCTACAAATTGCCACAAGCATAATGTACAATAAGCCATTAAATGTAGGTCGGACTTCTGTTCGTCAAAAAAACAAATTAATAAGCCTTAAATACAACAAACAGTGGAAGTAATAATGTCAAAATACGATGAAGTAAAAAAGCAACTTATTCAAACACCAAAAACTTGGCTCGTAACAGGTGTTGCGGGGTTCATCGGTTCAAACTTACTAGAAACTTTACTCTTGTTGAACCAAAAGGTTATTGGTTTAGACAACTTTGCTACTGGACATCAACATAATCTAGACGAAGTTAAAACAGAAGTATCTCTACAGCAGTGGGATAACTTTACCTTCATCAAAGGCGACATCAGAAACTTCGAAGACTGTGAAAAAGCACTATCAACTGAAAACCTAACTGTAGATTACATTTTACATCAAGCCGCTTTAGGCTCTGTTCCTCGTTCAATTGCAGATCCAATATTAACCAACTCGGCTAACATCACTGGTTTTGTAAATATGCTAACGGCAGCAAAAAACGCTAAAGTCTCAACTTTTGTGTACGCTGCTTCAAGCTCGACTTATGGCGATCACCCTGCATTACCTAAAGTTGAAGAAAACATTGGCAAACCTTTATCTCCTTATGCTGTAACTAAATATGTTAACGAGCTCTATGCCGATGTATTTAACAAAACTTACGGTTTTAATACCACAGGCTTACGTTACTTTAATGTTTTTGGAAAGCGTCAAGATCCCGATGGCGCATACGCTGCTGTTATTCCTAAATGGACCGCAGCAATGATAGAAAACCAAGATCTATTTATTAACGGTGACGGTGAAACCAGCCGCGATTTCTGTTTTGTTGAAAATGCCGTGCAAGCAAATATATTAGCAGCGACAGCTAATGAAGAAGGTAAAAACCAAGTTTATAATGTAGCACTGGGTGACAGAACAACATTAAACGAACTATTTTCAAGTTTAGTTACTGCTTTAAAAAGCAATGAAGTTAATTACTCCAAACAAGCCATTTACCAAGAGTTCAGGGCAGGGGACGTTCGTCATTCACAGGCCGACATCTCTAAAGCTAAAAACTTAATCGGCTACCAGCCAGAATTTAGAATTCAGCAAGGCATTAATAAAGCAATGCCTTGGTATATAGAATTTATAAACAAGCAAAAAACCTAATATCCAATACCTAATACTCAAATTAAACTCCAAGGGTAAATTTGTAAGCGCAAGCACCTATCATTTTGAAAGTATATTGGGGTATATGTTTAACATATCCCCAAAACTTATTATTTTTATTAATAGCGTAATAACGAATTTAATATTAAATACATATCATCAAAAATAACGCGCATATTTAACAATAAATACAAGCATAAACCCGATTAATTTATGCTCACTGATAAATATCAAATAGAAATTGGTAACAAAAAAGTAATAAACTCCTATTAACAAGTACGAAGACATTGTTATAATGATTAATCAGTTGGGCTGTTAACACTCTATGTTAATTTAAATGCCACTAGGAATAGTTATTAAAATGAACTTAAATGCGAGTTATTGTGAAAAGTCATAAATTGCAAGGAAGTACTTCAAACGAAGTCAAGGCAATGAATTCAAACGAATATCATCATCAGACTAACCTTCCCGAAGACGACGAAATAGATCTGGCAGAGCTTTGGCATGCTATATGGTCGGGTAAGCTATTGATTATTGCGGTCAGTGCTGTATTCGCAATCTCATCGGTAATTTATGCGGTTAATCAACCCAATATTTATCAAGCAACGACTTTGTTATCACCAGCAGGAGAACAAAGCGGAGCCGGTGGCTTGGCTAAAATGGCTGGGCAGTTTGGCGGCTTAGCTAGTTTAGCAGGGATTAACCTTGGCGGTGGCGGAACTGACAAAACAGGCCTTGCGCTTGAAGTGTTAAAATCTAGAGTGTTTCTAGAGAGCTTTATTGATAAACATCAGTTATTAGTCCCTTTAATGGCGGCCAAAAATTGGGATGCAAAATCTAATACTTTGATAATTAATAATGAAGTCTATAACGAAACAACTAAAACATGGGTAAGAGAAGTCAAAGCACCAAAGAAACCAGAACCATCTCCATGGCAAGCTTATAAAGCTTTTAAAAGCATTTTATCGATAGCTATAGATAAAGATTCTAGAATGATCGTTTTATCAATAGAGCATTATTCACCTGAAATAGCCACTAAGTGGTTGAAATGGCTCGTTGCTGATATTAATGAAACTATGCGAGAACAAGATAAAGTCGAAGCACAAAGTAGTATCGACTACTTAACAAATAAATTAAAAGAAACGCAGTTATCAGATATGCAAACTGTATTTTATCAACTTATTGAAGAACAAACTAAAACCATAATGTTGGCTGAAGTATCACAAGAGTATGTATTAAAAACCATTGATCCTGCTAATGCACCCGAAGAAAAAGCTAAACCCAAAAGAGCCTTAATTGTTGTGCTAGGAACTATGCTTGGTGGTATTTTATCAGTGTTGATAGTGTTAATACGCTATTTTATTAAAAAACAAACGCCAACTAAACTAAGCAACGATTCTTTGAACACAGAACATTTAAATCAACAAAGCCAAAAAAATCAAGTGCTAGGTAAACAGGAGTATACTTAAATGATAGTTATTGCCTTAACAGCCTTAACTGCTTTTTGTTTTGCATTTTTAGCGATTAAATTATTTAAACCTATCGCAGTTGATGTTGGCTTAGTAGATAAACCTAACGCAAGAAAGCACCATAAAGGTCAAATCCCCTTAATCGGTGGTATTTCTATATTTGCTGCAGTACTTGCAGCCAGTCTACTTTGGTTACCTGACACTTTTGAGCTGCGAATGTATTTAATAGCATCAGCTATGATGGTTTTTATCGGCGCATTAGATGATAAATATGATTTAAAAGTTAGAGTTCGAATTTTAGGACAAATAATTATTGCTAGCCTAATGATTTATGGTGTAGGTGGCTACATTTCTAACCTAGGGGACTTATTTAATTTTGGTAACATTCAGTTAGGTTCATTCGGTATTATATTTACCTATTTTGCAATTATAGTGGTGATAAATGCTTATAATATGGTTGACGGTATTGATGGCTTAATTGGTAGTTTAAGTTTAAATACCTTTACTTCAATTGCGATATTATTCTTAATGAGCGGTAATCAGGGGCATTTGAGTTACCCCTTAATACTAGCTACAGCAACATTACCTTATTTAATGTTTAACTTAGGTCTTTTTCAAAAGCAAACAAAGAAAATATTCATGGGTGACGCTGGTAGCATGTTTATTGGTTTGAGTGTTATCTGGTTATTAAGTATCGGTACGCAAGGTGAAGATGCGTCGTTTAGGCCGGTAACAGCCCTATGGATATGTGCCTTACCTTTAATGGATATGCTGGCGATTGTTATGCGTCGCTACCGTAAAGGTAAGTCACCCTTTAAGCCGGACAGAGATCATTTACATCACATATTACAGCGAGCAGGTTTGTCGTCGCAACAAACTTTAATGGTGATTTCATTGTTTTCAGTCTTGATGTCGCTAATTGGTATTTTTGGTGAATACTTCCAAATAGCTGAAAGTATACAATTATTTTTATTTGTGTTGATATTTATACTTTATAATAGATATGCGAGACATTTTAGTTGGAAATATAACATTTAGTGCATGTTACTAATGATTTTAGTGTCCACTAGTTAAATTTAAAGTTGTATATATGAATCAAAAAACATTAAGCAATGGAGTTATTTACCTTGTTGCCAATGTAATAAATGCTGCAGTTCCTTTCTTATTGTTGCCATTGCTAACTCGAGTTCTAACGCCAGCCGATTACGGTTTAATTACTATGTTTACCTTGACAGTAACGTTATTAAGTGCATTGACTGGGCTCAGTGTACATGGCGCCGTTAGTGTTCGTTTTTTTAAAGTGACTAAAAAGGAATTAGCAGACTATATTGGTGCTGCTTTAGTTGTTTTGCTTTTTAGTACATTGATTATATTGATTATTGTTTCTTTTGATAAGGTATTATTGACTTTTACGTTACTTTCTAAAGAGTGGCTCTTGCTTGCATGCTTTGTCGCTGCTACGCAATTTATAACAAATATAAAGTTAGCATTATGGCAAGTTAGAAAAGAAGCGCTTAAATATGGTATGTTAAAAATATCATTAACAACTTGTAATGCCTTATTATCGTTGTTTTTTATCTTTATAATTGCAGCAAGCTGGGAAGGGCGCGCTATGGGAATTGCTTTGGCTGCTTTTAGTTTTTCAGTATTAAGCCTTTTGTTGCTCTTTAAAAATAATGACTTGAATTTGGTCGCTAAAAGGTCTGATTTAATTCATTCTTTGAAATTTGGCGTGCCACTTATACCTCATACTTTGGGGGCCGCATTAATATCTATGATTGATAGATTCTTAATTGGTAACCTGGTGGGTAAGGATGCATTAGGTATATATATGGTAAGTTTGCAGATGGCTATGATACTAGCTATTTTTGCTGATGCCTTTGCTAAGGCTTATGGGCCATGGTTATATGAGTTATTAAGTGATAACTCAAAAGATAATAGGCTTTTCGCAGTAGGTGTAACTTATGTAGTGTTCTTTTCATTTCTAATTATAATTCTTCCTGCATATATTTTTTTAAAATTAATTTTTAGTTATTTTATAGGTGAAAATTTCTTACAATCAATGGATTTTGTTCTTTGGTTTTTAATCGGCTATGGGTTTGTCGGTATGTATTATGCTTTAGCTGGGTTTTATTTCTTTAAAGAAAAAACAGGCCAGCTATCGATTATAACATTTAGTAGTGGTGTGTTTTCTGCAATAATAACATATTTTGCTGTCTTGAAATATGGCTTACTCGGAGGGGCTGCTTCATTCGCAATAACGAATGTATTTATGTTCATTATTGCTTTTGTCAATATGAAAAATGTTATTGAATTGCCATGGAAAGAATTTTCTAACTCATTAAGCGTTGTCTATCGGAAATATAATGTTAAAAAAATTCATTAAGCTTATAGCCAAAGTGCTATCTAGAGTTAATAGTGCCTACTATGACGTTATATACGCAAACTTTCGTCAAACATATAATATAGCTTCAACTTTTAAGTTTAATGGTGAGGGAATACTGCTTTATGGTAATGGTGAAATATCGATAGGTGAACATTCATATGTTGGTATTGGAACGAGCATACAAGCGACAGAAGAGAGTAAAGTTACAATAGGTACGTATTGCCAAATCTCTCACAATGTTCGAATATATACTGAATCATTAATAGCTGATCATGATTTCAGTAGCGCTCCTATACCTAGTTATAAGGGTGATGTTTTAATTGGTGATTATTCTTGGATAGGTGCGAATGTTTTTATTAACCCCGGCATCGTTATTGGGCATAATGTTGTTGTTGGTGCAAATTCAGTTGTTACAAGGAATATCCCTTCGAATGAAATATGGGGTGGGGTTCCAGCCAAAAAAATAAAAGATAAGACTAAAATATATTCTAAATAATTTATTAAACAAAGGTACTTAAGAATAAGTACCTTTGTCTTAACTATAAAGCTTATAAGGGTAGAGTGCTACCTAGAGAATTGAGAGGTTGATGTAATGTTAAATAATAAAACAGTTTTAATAACTGGTGGTACAGGCTCATTTGGTAAGAAGTTTATTGAAACGATTTTAGATAGATATCCAGATGTAAAGAAAATCATCATTTATTCACGTGATGAATTAAAGCAATCTATCATCAAGCAAAAGTATCCTGCGTTTGACTTTCCACAACTGAGATTTTTTATTGGTGATGTGAGAGATAAAGCAAGAATGACACAAGCATGTGAAGGTGTAGATGTAATTATTCATGCAGCAGCGATAAAGCAAGTTGATACGGCTGAATATAACCCAACCGAGTGTATTCGCACGAATATTGATGGCGCAGAAAATGTTATTCATGCAGCGCTAGCTTGTGGTGTTAAGGATGTAGTCGCACTATCGACAGATAAAGCTTGTGCACCAATTAATTTATATGGCGCGACAAAACTTGCTTCAGATAAATTATTTGCTGCTGCAAATAATATTCGTGGTTCTAAAGATATTAAATTTAGTGTTGTTCGCTATGGCAATGTTATGGGATCTCGAGGCTCAGTTATTCCGTTTTTTATTGATAAGAAAAAAGATGGCATTTTGCCTATCACACACATTGACATGACGCGTTTTAATATTTCATTACAAGACGGTGTGAATATGGTTATGTATGCAATAGAGAATCATATTGGAGGAGAAATTTTTGTTCCAAAAATTCCTTCTTATAAAATTACCGATATAGCTACCGCGATTGCCCCGGATTGTGAGACTCGTATTGTCGGTATTCGTCCTGGTGAAAAGTTACATGAAGAGATGATTACAGATACGGACTCACTAAACACTATAGACTTAGGGAGATATTATGCTATTTTACCGTCGGTTTCTCTTACTCATGCAGAAGCTGATTTTATTGAGCACCATAAAGCAGTGAAAGTGCCTTTTGGATTTAAGTACAATTCAGGTACAAATACTGAGTGGGAAACAGTTGATTCTTTGAGAAGTTTAATTGTAGAACACGTTGACGCAAGTTTTTCAGTTTAATTCTCGGTAAGAATAATTTTATGATTCCATACGGTAAGCAAGAAATAACACAGCAAGATATCGATGCAGTTGTTGATGTTTTAAAGTCTGACTTTTTAACGCAAGGACCACAAGTGCCCTTATTTGAAAAGTCGATTATAAATGCTGTAAGTGCTGAATACGCACTTGCTGTGAACTCAGCAACTTCGGCACTTCACATTGCCTGCTTAGCATTAGGAGTTAAGAATGGGGATGTTGTTTGGACAACCCCGATAACATTTGTTGCTTCAGCTAATTGTGCGCTTTATTGTGGCGCAGATGTTGACTTTGTCGATATCGATAGTAAAACATACAACATAAGTGCAGCAAAGCTTGAGCAAAAGTTACAGCACGCAAAAGACAATAATCTACCGTTACCTAAAGTTGTTATTCCCGTCCATCTATGCGGACAGCCATGCGAAATGGATAAAATTCATGCGCTAGGTCAAGAATATGGTTTTAGCATAATTGAAGATGCATCGCATGCTATTGGTGGTAGGTATAAAAACCAGCCAATTGGTAATTGTGAATATAGCGATATTACAGTCTTCAGCTTTCATCCTGTAAAAATTGTAACCACTGCGGAAGGTGGTGTAGTTACGACCAATAGTAAAAAGTTAGCGATTAAGTTAGATCTTCTTCGTAGTCACGGTATCACTAGAGATGATTCATTGATGATAAATGAAAGTCATGGTGGTTGGTATTACGAGCAGGTTGATCTAGGTTTTAATTATCGTATGACAGAGATGCAAGCTGCTTTAGGTGTGAGCCAAATGTCAAGATTACATGATTTTGTCGCGAAACGTAACGCTTTAGCTGCTCGCTATGATGAACTTCTAAAAGGTTTACCTTTAATTACACCATATCAAATTGAAGACTCATACTCTGGTCGCCACTTGTACGTTATTCGTCTAAAAATAAGCGAGATCAAATTAACGCACAAAGAATGTTTTGAGCAACTACGTGAAAAGGGTATCGGAGTTAACCTTCATTATATACCTGTTCATACTCAGCCATATTATAAAGGACTAGGTTTTGTAGTTGGCCAATTTATGGAGTCAGAAAAGTATTATACTGACGCGATAAGTATTCCTTTGTTTCATACTATGACTGAAGCACAACAAGATGAAGTTGTTTCAGTTTTGACAGAAGTGTTGATTTAAATTAATGAATATAGCGATTATACCAGCGCGTGGCGGTAGTAAGAGAATTCCTAGAAAGAATATAAAAGCATTTCACGGAAAACCTATGATTGTATATTCAATTGAGGCCGCTCAAAAATCTGGCTGCTTTGACCGAATTATTGTGTCGACTGACGATCAAGAAATCGCTGATACAGCACTCAAATATGGAGCTGAAGTTCCTTTTTTAAGACCAGCTGATATAGCTGATGATTATGCAACCACAATGGATGTGATGGATCACGCGATTCAATATTTAGCTAAAGAAAATATTAGCCCTGAATTTGTATGTTGCATTTATGCAACAGCTCCTTTTATTCTTGCTGATGATCTACGTAAAGGTTTAGGTATATTAAATGAACCGAATGTAGAGTATGCATTTAGTGCGACGTCATTTCCATTCCCAATTCAAAGGGCAATAAAGTTAACTGAGCAAGGCGATGTTGAAATGTTTTCGGAGCAGTACGCAGATACAAGATCGCAAGATTTAGTTGAAGCTTATCATGATGCTGGGCAGTTTTACTGGGGTAAAACTAGCGCATTTCTTGCAAGAAAAGCTATTTTTGCCGAACATTCGAAAGTTGTATTATTGCCTAGAAAGCGTGTGCAGGATATTGATACGGTCGAAGATTGGGAGCTAGCTGAAGCTCTTTTTGCGGTTTTATAGGCACGCATGAATATTGTAATTCGAACAGACTCTTCTGTGCATATAGGCTCTGGCCATGTTATGCGAAATCTTGTTCTTGCTAAAGAATTAGAGCGTCTAGGTCATAAGGTTAGTTTTGCAAGTCGCCCACAAGAGGGGGATTCTATTGATTATATCAAACAACAAGGGTTTGCTGTTCATGAACTTGCTGGCCTCGATGAGCAGTTAATACCTAAATCAAGTGATGATTACATAGCATGGCTGCAAGTGCCAATTCAGACTGATATTGCACAGTTTTGTTCTATTATAAAATCTATAGATTTGGTGGTGGTCGACCACTATGCACTAGGTGCTGAGTGGCAAGAAGAAATAAAGAGTCACTACGATTGTAAGATAGTAGCTATCGACGATCTTGTAAGGGAACATAGAGCAGATATTGTTATCGACCAAACATTACTACGCAAGCCAGAAGAATACGTAAAGCGAAATAATAAAGGTATTAATTTAACAGGAAGTGAGTATGCGTTACTTCATCCAAAATTCACAGCAAAGCGGGAGTTAGCGCTAGACAATAATAGCTGCCCAAGTAACTTAAGTGTTCTATTATCAATGGGCGGCATTGACAAAGACAATGTCACTTTAAGTGTTCTTAAGGCGCTTGTACTATTAAAGTCAGAAAAGCCCAAGGTTACTGTTTTACTCAGTAGAAAATCTCCTAGCTATGAAGACGTTAAAAGTTTCTGTATGCAACACCCTGATTGGACCAACCATATTGATTTTTCTGATAATATGGCAGATGAATTTCTAGCGCATGCAATAGCAATAGGTGCGCCGGGTACAACAGCATGGGAACGTGCCTGTCTAGGTGTTCCTAGTATAATTATTCCTTTGGCCAAGAATCAACGAACAATCGCTACAAACTTGGTAAAATCTGAAGCAGCAATTCTGATTGAACCAGAGCAAATAAAAACTGGTTTGACAAAATTTTATAAAACTCTTGTTCTGAACTGGTCGAAATACCGTCGTAATAGTCTTAAAATATGTGACGGGCTCGGTGTTAAGCGAGTAAGTCGCTATATCGATAACTTGTTGCTTGGTAAAGTAAATAAAGTGTTGCTTAGAGCTGCTTCTACAGAAGATATTGAACAGGTATATATGTGGCAATGTCGACCAGAGACACGAAAATACGCACTAACTAGCGAAATACCTACGTGGGACACACATAAAGTATGGATGCAAAACAAGCTTGAATCTGTTCAAGATTACTTTTATATCATTCAAGCTGGAGATACTAAGGAAGCTGTTGGTGTTATTCGATTAGATCGAATTAAAAGTGCTGAGTATTTAGTCTCTATATTTATCTGCCCTGAACAGTTTGGAAAAGGTATCGCCAAAAATGCACTGCAATTTATTGATGATGTTCACCAACATGTAACATTGCACGCAACTGTAATGGAAGATAATGCTCCATCACAGCAATTATTTATAACAGCAAATTATCAGCGCACTTCTAAAGATAACTTTATTCGTTTACCAATTATTTGAGAAAAAAATGAAACCCTTTATTACTATTGATGGCCGAAAGATTGGTCCAGATTATCCTCCTTATATTATTGCCGAACTATCCGCCAACCATAATGGTGATATTAATCGCGCATACAAGATAATGGAAGCAGCAAAAGAAGCTGGTGCTGACGCGATTAAACTTCAAACATATACGCATGATACCATTACAATGGATTGTGATAGCGATGATTTTCAGATCAAAGGTGGACTATGGGATGGTCAGACACTTTATGAATTGTATAAAGGAGCCCATATGCCGTGGGATTGGCATAAGCCTTTATTTGCCAAAGCTAAAGAATTAGGTATTACAATTTTTAGCTCACCATTTGACTTTACTGCAGTTGATTTATTAGAAGATTTAAATGCGCCCGCGTATAAAATCGCTTCATTTGAGTTAGTTGACTTACCACTGATAGCCAGAGTAGCAAAAACCGGTAAGCCAATGATAATGTCAACGGGCATGGCTAATGAAGCTGAGATCAAAGAAGCGGTTGATACCGCACGAGCTAATGGGTGCGCCGAGTTACTTGTTTTGCATTGTGTAAGCGGATATCCTGCGCCTGCAGAACAATATAACTTGCTCACAATAGCTGATATCTCGAAAAAATTTGATGTGCTTTCAGGATTATCTGACCACACAATTGATAATGCTACAGCGGTTGCTTCCGTAGTCTTAGGTGCTTGTTTAATCGAAAAGCATGTCACTTTGGATAGAAGTGGTGGTGGCGCTGACGATAGCTTCTCGCTAGAACCGAAGGAGCTGGCTCAATTGTGTAAAGATGCTAAAACAGCTTGGTTAGCACTCGGTAAGGTTAGTTACGAGCGAACAGAAGCGGAAAAAGGAAATGTTAAATTTCGACGCTCTTTATATATAGTTAAAGACGTTAAAGCTGGCGACGAACTAACTGCTGATAATGTCAAAAGTATAAGACCTGGTTTTGGACTGGCACCAAAGCATTACTTTGATATTCTGGGAAAAAAAGTAAATCAGGATATATATAAAGGTACAGCTTTACAGTTTCAATTATTAGAGGATTGATAGCTTGAAATATTGTAAAAAGTGTTTGACAACAAATTTGAGACCTAATGCTTCTTTTATTGATGGTGTGTGTATAGCTTGTGATTATTCAAGTGCCGATTCACAAGAGGATTCAAGCTTAAAATTAAAAATATTAGAAGATAAGATTCAGGAAAGTAGAAAGAAGCAAAGAAATAAGGGAGCGTATGACTGTATCGTAGGTGTTAGCGGAGGAAAAGATAGTACCCGGCAAGCTCACTGGGTGCGTGACCGTTTGGGGTTGAGGCCTTTATTAGTTTGTTGTGCTTACCCACCTAAACAAATGTCTGAAATTGGCGCTAAAAATCTTTCCAACTTAATCGGAATGGGTTTCGATATTATTGCCGCAACGCCAGCGCCACAAACTGCAGCTAGTCTTGCATTAGAGTCATTTAAAAAATTTGGTAACGTGTGTAAATCTACCGAAATGTCTTTGTTTTCTACTGTGCCTAGGTTGGCAATAGAGTTAGGTGTTAATACTATTTTCTGGGGGGAGAACCCTGCATTACAAGTAGGTGATGCCGCAGTTGAAGGGTTTGATGAGTTTGATGGTAATAACCTGAGACGTTTGAATACGCTGACTGCAGGTGGAGTCGATTGGTTAAAAGACACTGTGCGAACACCTTACTTAGCTGAGCATTATTTATATCCAAGTGAAATAGAGTTTGAAAAGAAAAAAATTAATATTTTTTATTTAGGCGCTGCTTGGGATGATTGGAGTAATGATGATAATTCTATTTATGCATCATTACAGGGTTTAACACTTCGCCCAGGAGAAGAGCTAGATACAGGTGATTTATCTAATGCATCTATGCTGGATGAAGAATTTACTAATATCAATATGATGCTGAAATATTTTAAGTTCGGATTTGGAAGGGCAACTGATAGCGTAAATGAAAAAGTACGACTAGGTATGTTATCGAGAGAGGAAGGGATAACTATAGCCGAAAAATATGATGGTCTTTGCTCTGATAGTATAATAGCTCGCTACGCTAAATACGTCGGTATATCAGTTTTGGAGTTTTGGGATATAGCGAATAACTGGGTAAATAAAGACATTTTTAATGTTCAACGGGGTTCGCGTCCAATTAGAAAGTTTACAGTAGGGGTCGATTATGAGAGTTGATATATTAGATATTGGCAGTGGTAATATTTCTTCTATAAAAAGTTGGATTGAAAAAGCGCATGTCCCAGCAAATATTATTAAAAATTCCCAGGATATTGAGTCAGAACTACTCGTTTTACCTGGAGTCGGATCTGCAGGTTCATATATGACCCGCCTTGTTGAAGGTAATTATGACCAAGCTATTCGGGCTCATCTAGCTAAAGGTGGGCGGCTTTTAGGAATATGCCTTGGCTTTCAAATAATGACTAAGTATTCTGAAGAAGACGGCGGTGTTAATTGTTTAGGGTTAATAGATGCCCATGTTGAGCGAATAGGTCGAAATATTTCTCATAATGACTGGGAGCCTCTACAATTTAGGAAAAACGAAATGAATGGGCAGTCATTTTGTAATCAGTATGGTTTGACACAGAAGCGGTTGCTAAATGGTCGTGTTTTTTACAATCACGAGTATGGTGTTGTAACTAAAGAAGCTGAATGTTTTTCTGTGCCAATTTCAAAAGAGCTACCACAATATGACGGTTTATTTGTGAAAGATAAAATTATTGGAATTCAATTCCATCCGGAAAAAAGCCAGATTACAGGTTTAGATTTAATTTCAATGATTTTATAGGGATGTGAAATGAGAATTGGTTCGACAGTGTTATTGAGTGAACAGCAGTGTGTTCAGTCATATGAGTGGAAGCTTAAAAGGCCGCTAGGTAATATGCAGGGGGTAGTTGATTCTCTTGAAGAGTATCATTGCGACGAAATAGCTATAATTCGCCCCGTCAGAAAAAGTGATAGTTTTACATACTTTCAAAAAGATATAGAAGTTATCAAAAGCCTTAAAAGTATGACTCCGATTAGTTTTGGTGGCGGAATTAGATCATTAGAATGTTTAAAGTTACTTCAAAACCTTCCTATTGAACGGTTGGTATTCTCTTCAGCATTTATAAATAAAAACGATAAATTAATATTGGCGGCGAAAAACCTTTTTGGACATCAAGCCATTCAATGTTTGTTACCCGTAGCTATAAAAAACGGTGATGTTTTGGTATATAATTCATCTGAAAGTCGATATATCCCATTGTCATTGATAGACATGAAATTTATTGATGAGATGGCAAATGAAGTCATACTGTTTGATGTCGTACATGAAGGGTTGAGAAATTGTTTTGACTGGTCTTTATTGGACAAAGTCAATTTAGATTATAAAAAGCTTATTATCAGTGGGGGAATTGGTAAAGGCGATATTAATAAAGCCAAGCATATTGGAATAGCGTCAGTGTTAGTTGACAACAAAATATTACATCAAGAATATTCAATTTCAGGTTATAAAAATGCAACTTAATTGTCCTAAATGTAACTACCCAACATCACACCCTTTTGGTTTGATTATTTCGGGCGATGATTGCTCCGGGTGTATTACGCACGAAGAGAAAAATTCTATAGATTGGGAACGAAAAAGAAATGATTTAGAGAATGATCTGCGTAAATATAAAAAGAAAGGACAAAAGTATGATTGTGTTGTACCTGTTGTGGGGGACGCCGAAGATTACTTTACTCTGTCCAAAGTATTGGAATTAGGGCTTTCGCCACTTGTTGTATGTGTGAATGATTATTTTAAAAACGATATAGGTTGGAATAATCTTCATCAGCTTATCACTTACTTTGATGTGGATTCGTTTACTTTTAATCCTGATATTAGAGTATATAAGGACTTGGTTAGAACATCGCTTAGGAAATTTGACCATATTCTTTTACCGTTTTTACAGCTACATACTTCTTTTCCTGTGCATGTCGCTTATGAGAGGAATATTCCACTTATTATTTGGGGCCAAAACCAATCTGTAGAGCAAGTAGGCAAGTTTTCGCATCATGATGCTGCACAGATGAGTAAGTGGCACCGTAAAGAACACGACTTGTTTAATATTGATATTGAAAGTTTGATTGGCAATGGTGCTCAGGTAAACGTGCGGGATTTGAATTATTACCGTTATCCTAAAATTGATGAGTTGGATAAACGTGGAGTTAAAGGACTTTATTTGAGTAACTATTTCCGGTGGGATCCTATAGCTCAGAACAAAAATGTTGTTACATTTGGTTATCAGCCGGAAAGTAATGGTTCGTCTTTTGACATCTATGAGCGAGCAGGTAGCTCTGTCTATTATCAATTGCACGATCTGCTTAAATACAAGCGTATTGGCTATAGAAAAATAACAGACCATGTTGCTAGAGAAATTAGGCATAAGCGACTAACTACAAACGAAGGGATTACGTTGAACAATACTTATACTCAGTCAAAAGTATACATTAAGCCATTTTTTGATTGGTTGGGTGTGAGCACTAGTGGTTATGAATGGTTCAAGAAGCATCGTTTGTATAATATGGCAGAATTGATTTCTGAGGAGGAAGTTAATTTACCTCAAGTGAAGCTACCAATAGAATTAAATAATATGCTTACTAATAGCAAAGAGTCGAAAGAGCGCCATATATTATTTGGCAAAGGCCTCTATATTTAACCATTCAAGCTCTATTTTTAAAGATGGCGCTTAAAAGTAACTACCAAGAGATTTTTAGATGAAAGGGTCTATATACCAACTGACTTCCGCTAAGACTTTGGCGTTAGAAGAAAAAATATTTGATATACATGCAGATGACGACATTCTCGCAGAAACGGTTTATACCGCTATATCTCCAGGAACAGAATTGGCTGCTTGGTTAGGTAAGCCTCCTTTAAGGCCTGGCAATATATATCCAAGGTTGCAAGGTTATTGTAACTTAGCCAGAGTTATTAAATTAGGGAGTAAAGTAACAGATATTAATGTTGGAGATTGGGTTTTAACACACCAATCACATCGTTCTCATTTTGTTGTTAAACCTGTTGATATTTTAGCTAATTGGAGTTGCATGTCTGATGATATGGCTCAGAAAGTAGTAACTTCTTATTTATTTCATTTAGGGTATAGTGCGCTCTTGAAGGCAAGTTACTTTCCCGGCCATAAATTGGGTGTTGTTGGTTTTGGTGCTCTTGGGTATGCGGCGACAGAGTTAACGGCATCTTTTGGAGGAAACCCAATTGTAATAACAAGTAGACCCAAACTTGCGGCAACTTATCTAAATCCTCATGTAACGTTTATAGAAAAAAATTCTCATTGTTGCTCTGAAATTCATAACAGTTTGGATATTGTTATTAATACTTCAGATAGCTGGGAGGACTATCTTTTGGGGCTGAAGCTTCTTAGGGTTGGGGGAGAAATGATTTTACTGGGCTTTCCGGGAAGAGGGCTAAAGTCGCCTGAATTTAACCCATTTGATTCGAGTATACTCTATGATAAACAGTTATCTATTTCCTATGCGGGCTATGTTACCGAAAAGCATGTCAACGAAATTGATGTAAGGTTTAATTTAAGAAGAAATATGGAATATTTATCTAATTTGATTGTCAATGAACGTATTAGTACAAGCGCTTTTTCTGGTCTAGTGGTAGGGTGGAAAGATTTAGGCTTTTTATATGAAAAGCTTGATGCTAGGTCTAGTGATTATTTAGGAGGGATTTTGAAATGGACTTAAAGGCCGCCGTAATAGGCTGTGGAAGAATGGGAGCAAAAAAGTCGGATAGGCTGGAGGGAATAGTTCCTTCAGGTTGGTTACCTATTTCACATTCTGAAAATTTTTATGATTTACATAACGTTGAGCTTGTTGCTTTATCAGATAATGATGAACACACCCTTAAAGAAGCTGCAAACGAATACAATGTGAAAAGCATATATCATAATTATGCTGACATGCTGAAAGACTGCAAACTTGATTTAATATCTATCGCGACTCGAACGCCTGAGAAAGAAAGTATCATTAAAGCAGCTATCTCCTCAGGTGTGAAAGGAATATATGTTGAAAAGCCTCTTGCAAATAATTTAGCTATTACATCTGAGTTATTGAATCTTGCCGAAAAAAATGATTGCAAATTCTCATACGGGGTCAATCGAAGATTTCATTCTACGTATAGAAAAGCTAAGTCGTTATTAGAAAGTGGTGTTATTGGAAGACTAAAAGAAGTTAATATTGGTTTTGGAGAGTCTCCACTCTTATGGACTCATCCACACTCAATGGACTTGCTTGTTTTTTACGCGGGGAAGCCTGTTAGAGCCAGAGCTGATCTAAGAGAAGATAGCGTGAATAAAGTTGATGATTACTTGGTCGATTCAGATCCAATAATTTTGAGTGCTCAATTTGAATTTGAAAATGAGGTTAGGGGCTCGATTAGCGTTTCAAATGGTTGTGTCGTAAATTTATATGGTGATAAAGGTACTCTTACCATTCATGGTGATGGCGCATTCATACAACTATCTACAGCATCAGAATTAAATTCTCCTTATTTTCATAATCAAAACTTTATACACCCTCAGCCTAAAAAAGGTGCTACTAATGTAGCTTTTGATGAGCTTAGACAAGCAATAACTGGCAATTTAACTAAGCAGGACTTTTTAAAAACTATATCACCGGAAGACATATTTTTTAGTCAGAGTCTATTGTTTGCATGTGTATGGTCTCATCTTAATTCTAATCAATATGTGTATATTAAAAATGTACCTCAACAGTTATTTGTAACGGGAAAAACAGGTCAGTTCTATGCATAACTTTGCAGTCGATGTGAAACTTTAAATGAATAAAATACTTGCAATGCTAAAGCCGTTATATAGCTCACTTAAGGTTTTCGATAATTACCCTAAAGTTGAAGCGGATAACGTCATCTTGTTTGGTTGCCATGATGTCAATCGCTCTATGATCGAAAAAGGTGAATGTTTCTCCCCTATTTTAGAGGGCGTAAAATCACTTGTTGAACAGGATGGCTTTACGTTTGTTAACTTAACGCACCCTTTTGCGATTCTAAATAATAAATCCATAAAAGGTGGTAGTGTAACTGTTAATTATCGTTTTTTATGGATGAGAATTAAGCTTTTTTTGATGTCAAGAGTATGTAAAAAGGACTACGAAACGTATCGAATTGAATTAGAAGAAGCTTTTTATAATTCAATGTTAACACAGCTAAAGCCTCAGATTGTTTTTTCACTGCAACCTCCTTTGGCATTTTGTCGTGCTGCAAGAAAAATGGGGATTAAGGTTGTCGAACTTATGCATTTTAATAATATTAGCCTTAAAGATAAAATTTTTGTAAAGCATCTTTCTATTGCTGATGAACTACTACCCAATATTATTTTAAGCTTCGATAAGTGTAGTTATGATACGGTATCAACGTTAACTCAAGGGCGAGATATTAAATCCTTTTATATAGAAGATGCGTGGTATAACTATTTAAAGTTTAAAGGTAAAGACTCTAAGGAGTCTGAAATGGTTATCTCCTTAACTGGTGACTATGACGTAAAGGTGCTAATTTCGTTACAGTGGGGGTATGACGGAGAAAGAGACTCTTTGTCTAATATTATCCCTAATGGAATATTACACCCGCAAATAGAAAAAGTTATTTCGGCCGAGAAGAATAAAAACATCCTGTTTTTGATAAGGCTTCACCCTATTCAAAGGTTAAGGCCATGGTATAAGCATCATGTTGATTACATTAATGCATTGGTAAGTAAGTTTCCAAATGTCGAAGTAGATATTTCAAGTTCAGTACCATTACATTTTTTGCTCGAAGATGTCAATTTTCATATCACTATGTCTAGTAGCTGTGTTGGTGAGGCCGCCTTAGCTAAGGTGCCCTCATTGCTGCTTTGTCCTTCATTACATATTGGCGGCGAAAATTATGGTTTATTTCGAGAGCTTGAAAGTGAAGGGGGCGTTGAATTTGGTGTTCTGGATGATATTTATATCCAAAATTGGTTGAAAAAAGCACGTGTTGATGATGAACATACCAATTATGACACAGATGAAATTCGTCGGTCCCTTAAAGAGTTTTACTTAAATTTGATTAATAAATAGTCATCGGCAGAAGTCACAACATAATTTTGTAATTTGAGTAAAGGTGATAATTTGAAAAAATATATAGTTTTGGTATCTGGAGCAATTGGCGGCGCCGAAAAGAGGTTTTTTGACATTTTTAAGGGACTTAGTTTAATAGATGATGATGTATATTTAGTGGTACCAAGTTGTTTAATTAATCTTATAGGCAAAGAGGAAGATCTTTCCAAATATTTAAATAAAATAATTATATTAGATATCCCTCACTGGTCACCATTGAGTTTTGCTAAGAAATTTTATAAAAGTGTATTAAGAAAGTCAGATAAAGAAGACTATTTTCATTATCCGTTAAGCCCTTTGTTTTTTCTACACTTTTTTACTCGTCGAAAGTATGGTATTTCATTTTGTGATTGTCATTTTTTACCAAAATTAAGCTTGCGTAATAAAAATGCATCTTTACAATGGCTTGCCAGTTTTTTTGCTGAAAAGGTTGATGTGTTAAGTCCTGATATTTTAAAACTTGCTGGTAAAGAGCTGAAGCACATTGAAAATAAAGCGAGCCTAACTCCCGGTGGTACTTATATATTTCCTTCGGATGACATCGTAGTGCCAAAAGCTAGAAAAGTTATTTTTATTTCCAGATTAGAGCCTAATAAAGGTGTTGATGTTTTATTTGATATATTGCCGTTAATTAACCAATGCTTATCAGCCAATGAAAAGGTAACGTTCCATGTATATGGTGAAGGAAGCTTAGCAGGCTTTGTTAAAGCACAAGTAGAGAAATATAAAAACTTAGGTATAGATATCGAGTATCATGGATATGGTGTTATTGATAAGATATTACCTGATGCTTGGTGTGTACTGTCGTTACAGAGCGTAACAAACTACCCTTCACGAGTGGTTGCGGAAGCTTTGTTAGCTGGGTGTGAAGTTATCATCTCAGATACAGGAAATAGCAGGGATTTCGGTGTTGGGAAGGGGGTAAGTTATTTGTATTCAAATTACAGCAATTTATCTGAATTAACGAATGAAATAACCCAGAGATCAAGTTACAAAAACGATGGAGTAATTGAGAGTATAAAAGCAGATTCTATTGCTAAATTTTCATCTCCAAGTTACCTAAATTATATGCGTTCACTTTTAAAGGCGAATTAATTGAATCTCGCAAAAAAAAATGCCCTGATATTATCATTATTTTTTTGGGGAATCATTTCTACTTTATTGATGATATTTGCTGGAGAAATCCAGCATATGCACGTTGTCGAGTATGGCGATGCATTTTGGTTTGCGAGTGATCCAGGGGTTTATTACGATATATACTTAATGAGGATTCAAGGTGAAATGACTCCATTAGCGTACATTTATTCTGCGATGGTTGGTGTTCCCGTTTTGCTTTTACTTATAACAGGTGGCCAAATAGTCCCGATTCTATTATTAGCTAGTAGTGTTTTTTTTTATGCCCTTTATTCATGTATGAAGCATTTAGAAACTAAGCAAATATCGTTCTTTTTTCTTATTTTATTTATTCCTTATGTTTTACTTGGATTTTTTGCGCTGAATAAAGAAATTTACGTTGTCTCCTCAACATTATTTTTTTTAGCTTATTACAAAAGCTTAAATAAAAAATATCTCTTATTTTGTTGTGTTGCATTATTTTTTTCTCGTTATTATATGCTATTTGTTTTTGTTTTTTGCCTATTTGTTTTTCCACCTCAAAGCAAAAAAATTCGTTGGTGGGCGATATGGGGAACATTATTGTTTTTTTCAATACTTGCACCATTTATACTAACAGGTGGCGTATTATTATCATATTCTGGTGATAAAGCTGTAGGTACATCAGGAGCTGCTTCTTTATTATTCTCTGATCTTATTCGAAATTTTATGTATTTTTTGTCGTATTTTCCTAAATATATTTCTTTGATTTTATCAAGGGTTTGGACAGTAATTGTTTCTGGTATTCATAGTGAGGCAAAAGGAAATTTACTTGGGCTACTTTTTTCAAGTTATACCGTAATCTTATTTATGATTCCATTTTTTAAGGTTCATTTTCCATCAAGATATAATTATAGATTTTTAATGATGGTTTTGTTTTCACCAGTACCATTAATGTTTAGTGATATTTTTCATTGGAGGTATTATTTATTTACCATACCAATGTTAGTTTTTTATTTAAATCAACGAACGGTTGATGACAGGTTTTAATATTAATAAAGCGTTTTCGACTGTTGACTTCTAGTTGTCGAACAGCAGGCACGAGTTAATTTGTAAAAGAGAGTTTTTGATGTGTGGCATTGCAGGTTATTTTAGTAAAAAGGAAGTATTGTATTCACCCGAACAAGTTTTAAAACTTATGGGGGAGGCAATAGTGACAAGGGGGCCTGATAGTCATGGTGAGTGGGTCAATAATGATAAAAGTGTCGGTTTCTCGCATCGACGTTTGGCCATTGTAGATTTGACTGAAGCTGGTGTGCAGCCCATGACATCAAGTTGTGGAAGGTATGTCATTGTTTTTAATGGTGAAATATATAACCACCTAGATTTGAGAAATCAATTAGGTTCTCAAAAAATTAATGTTGATTGGCGAGGGCGTTCAGATACTGAAACGTTATTAGAGGGCTTTAAACATTGGGGGGTTATTGAAACTATCTCTAAAGCAGTTGGCATGTTTTCTATAGCGGTTTTGGACCAGTCTGTTAAAAAAATCACCCTAATAAGAGATCGTGTCGGAGAAAAACCTTTATATTATGGTTGGCAAAATGATACATTCCTGTTCGCATCTGAGCTTAAAGCGATCAAAGTACATCCGGACTTCAATGGTGTTGTAGATCGTAATGCGCTTAAGCTGCTTCTCAAGTATAATTATATACCGACTCCTTATTCCATATATCAAAAAATTAATAAACTTTTGCCGGGACACTATCTTGAATTAGATTTAAATAATTCAAAAAGTAAAATTGAAAAATATTGCACTGTGAGCGATTTAATTGATGCTGGACAGCAAAATGTATATCAAAGTAACGAAAGTAGTGCAGTTAAAAAGCTTGATAAAGTATTAAGGTTCGCGATTAAGCAACAAATGGAAGCGGACGTACCTTTAGGTGCCTTTTTATCCGGAGGTGTAGACTCTTCTCTTATTGTTGCGTTAATGCAAGCTCAGTCTGAGGTTCCAATTAAAACCTTCTCTATAGGTTTTGAGTCTGAAGAGTTTAATGAGGCAAAGTATGCAAAAGATGTGGCTGATCATATTGGAACAGAGCACACTGAGAAATATGTGACAGCGCAAGAAGTTTTAGATGTTGTTCCTAAGTTAGGTGAAATTTTTGACGAACCGTTTGCTGATTCATCTCAAATTCCAACATTTTTAGTTTCTCAAATGGCTAAAGAGCATGTAAGTGTGACATTGTCGGGGGATGCAGGAGATGAGGTTTTTTGTGGCTACAACCGATACATAGTGACTGGAGCTATATGGAGTAAATTATCTAAGGTTCCAGTTTTTATTAGGAATATAATAGCGAAATTGATTCTTTTAATACCAATGAAAACTTGGGATGTTTTAGGTAAGGTGCTTCCGAGAAAGTTTAAGCTAGCGCGATTTGGTGAGAAAATATATAAAGCTGCTAATGTGATGACATCACCAACTGCTGAGATACTGTATGATAAATTAGTATCTCAATGGGAGCACCCAGATGTTGCTGTTTTATGTGAAGGCCGTGCAATGGATTTAGCTTCATGCAATCGGAATACATCAGCTCTAGAGTGCGAAATAAGTAAAATGATGGCAATGGATAGTATGTCGTACTTACCTGATGATATTTTGGTTAAAGTCGATAGGGCCGCGATGGCTGTTTCACTTGAGGCACGAGTCCCCTTCTTAGATCATAATGTAATTGAATTTGCTTGGTCGTTGCCAATGAAATTTAAATTGAAGAAAGGAATATCAAAATGGATTTTGCGAGAAGTGTTGTATAAATATGTTCCTAAAAAACTAATCGACAGACCTAAGATGGGATTTGGTGTACCTTTAGCATCTTGGTTACGTGGCCCATTAAAGCTATGGGCAGAAGAGTTAATAAATGAAGAGAGACTCACGCTTGAAGGCTATTTTAATCCTGTACCAATTACAGCCATGTGGAATGAGCATCAAAATGGAACACGTGATTGGCACAATCAATTATGGTCTGTATTGATGTTCCAGCAATGGCATGAAAAAAACATAGCTAGCAGTTCAAGCTAAAATTAAATATAGCGATTACTATGTTTAGTTAACTTTATTTAACTCTATCATTGTGAGTTTTAAATTCTAATTTAAGTAGGTGTATGTGTGGATATTGGAGTTCAAGATAGGTTGGTGACAACCAATTTATTAAAAGAAATTTTGCAAATTGATATGGAGGTAAATCCGTTTAATGGGCTCGGCGATATTCATGCATCATATAATGATAACTTGCTTACCTATATTAAAGACGACAACTATATCGATGTCATCATAAATAATTCATGTATCTCAGGAGTTATATGTACGAAAAGTACAGCATCTATTCTTCCACGGGAAATTACTAAAGTAGTTCACGAAGACCCTAATTATGCATTCTTTTCACTCGTTAACTATTTTGGGAAAAAAGCATATAGTAACTTCTCAAGCGAAATTTTATCTCCAACGAATACAAGCGGGGTATCAATTTCTTCATACGGAGTTATTATCGGAAAAAATGTATTTATAGAGCCTAACGTTACGATTTTAAGTGGTGTAAGAATTGATGATGATGTGATAATTCGAGCTGGAAGCGTTATTGGGCTTGATACATTTCAACATCAAAAAACGTCTAAAGGTATTATTAGCCCTAAACATGATGGCATACTTCATATTAAATCAGGTGTGGAAATTGGAGCCAACTCTACAATTAGCCGAGGATTTAGCTATAGAAATACAGTCATCGGGCGTAACTGTAAATTAGATGCTCAAGTTTATATCGCCCATGGTACCCATATTGGAAATAATGTCATTATATGTGCAGGTGCTCGCATTATGGGGCATGTCGAAGTTGATGATGAAGCTTTTATCGGTCCTTCATCAACTATAAGTAGTCGAGTTAAACTTGGTACTAATAGTCGAACGTCAATAGGTTCTGTAGTTACAAAAGATGTCTTGCCAAACCAAACGGTATCTGGAAATTTCGCGATACCACATGATAAATTTATTAGAAATATGAAAAAAGTAGTCATTTAGTATTATGTTTTAAAGGGAATGATTTGTGAACATATGAAAAAAATATTATTTGTAGTCAATGATGATTGGTTTTTTATCTCACACCGTTTGCCAATAGCAATCAAAGCTGAAGAATTAGGGTATGATGTACATATTGCTACAGGCAGCTATGAAGGCGAATCAAAGTTTAAAGAATATGGTTTCGAACATCATGTCTTTTCTATTGCAAGAGCAAAAGTAAATCCATTTTCAGATCTAAATACCGTATATAGTTTATATAGTTTATACAAAAAACTATCACCAGATTTAATTCATCATATAACTATAAAGCCCGTGCTTTATGGTGGTATAGCTGCTCGTTTAGCTCGAGTTCCCGCTGTAGTTAGTGCAATTTCTGGTTTAGGTGTTATTTTTATTCAACAAGGTTTTAAAGCGAAACTTAAACGATTTATTGTTGGAAATCTCTATCGTTTAGCGTTGGGGGCGAAAAATTCGATCACTATAACTCAGAATGTTGATGACAAAAAGATTATTCAAGCGCTAGCTAAATTATCGAACAAAAAAATGAGGCTTATAAAAGGCTCTGGTGTCGACTTAACAAAATTTGAATTTTCAGACATTCCAAACCAGCCACAATGTAAAGTGACTCTTTTAGCAAGAATGTTAAAAGATAAAGGTGTTATAGAGTTTTATGAAGCAGCAAAAATACTCAAAAAAGATTATAGTCATGTAGAATTTATTTTGGCTGGTGATACCCATGATAACCCAGCATCGCTAACAAAAGTGGAGCTTAATAAATGGAACGCCGAAGGCGTTGTTAAATGGAATGGCCATCAAGATAACCCGAGCGATACAATAAAGTCAGCAGATATTATTGTTTTACCGTCGTATAGAGAAGGTTTGCCAAAAGTTTTACTTGAAGCTGCTTCAATTGGGCGCCCGATAGTTACAACTGATGTACCTGGGTGCCGAGATGCAGTAGTCGTTAATGAAACTGCTTTAATAGTCCCAGTTAAAGAAATAGAGTCTTTAGCTTTTGCGATAAAACAGCTATTGGATAACCGAGAACAAAGAGTCTCTTTTGGGAAAAAAGGGAGAAAATTTATGGAAAAAGAATTTTCAATAGGCAGCGTTGTGGACAAACATATTGCTATATATGATAGTTTAATCAAATACAACTAAGATAGTACAACCTCTTCTTAAGCTTGAATGTAATGAGTAGAAGCTAATAACCGTGGAAATATTTGTTTATTTGATACTGTGAGTCATAAAGACGTCTAAATAGCCTCTATAAAATTTTTACTTCAGGTGTACGTTTATTACTAATAGGGTGCATGACAATATTTAATTCTAATTCTATCGAAATTGAATCAAGACTAACGATTAGACATATTGTATATACCATCAATGATAGTAAAATAATTTAAATGGATAAAATGAAATAGCAATAGCCGGTACCGGTTACGTAGGTTTATCAAACGCAATGTTATTGGCACAGCACAATGAAGTAATTGCGGTTGATATAATTAAAGAAAAAGTAGATTTATTAAATCAAAAAAAATCACCAATAGTTGATGCTGAAATTGAAGATTTTTTAACAAGTAAATCAATTAACTTTACTGCAACGCTTGATAAAACGTTGGCTTATGCAGACGCCGATTTTGTTGTTATTGCTACACCAACTGATTATGACGTAGAAACCAACTACTTTAATACATCGTCTGTTGAAGCGGTTATAAAAGATGTTTTAGCCGTTAACCCTGATGCAGTTATGATTATTAAATCAACTGTACCAGTAGGTTACACTGAAAATATTAAGCAAGAGCTTAACTGCGCAAATATCATGTTTTCACCCGAATTCTTGCGTGAAGGTAAAGCCTTACATGATAACCTTTATCCTTCTCGCATAATTGTTGGTGAACAAAGTGAACGTGCAAAGGTATTTGCTAACTTATTGGTACAAGGTGCAGTAAAAGAAAATATTGACGTTTTATTTACTGACTCTACGGAAGCTGAAGCCGTTAAATTGTTTTCAAATACCTATTTGGCAATGCGCGTAGCTTACTTTAATGAGCTAGATAGTTATGCTGAAGCCCATGGTTTAGATGCTAAGCATATTATTGAAGGTGTTGGTTTAGATCCAAGAATTGGTAATCATTACAATAACCCTTCTTTTGGTTACGGTGGTTACTGTTTACCTAAAGATACTAAGCAGTTATTAGCTAACTACAATAACGTACCTAACAATATTATTCGTGCAATTGTTGATGCTAACACTACACGTAAAGACTTTATCGCCGACTCTATTATTAGTAAAAAGCCTAAAGTCGTTGGGGTGTATCGCTTGATCATGAAAACTGGCTCCGATAATTTCAGAGCATCTTCTATTCAAGGTATTATGAAGCGAATTAAAGCTAAAGGTATTGAAGTGGTAATTTATGAGCCAGTGCTAGAAGAGAAAGAGTTTTTTCACTCTAAAGTATATAGCGACTTAGAAGCATTCAAAAAAATATCTGATGTTATTGTCTCAAATCGTATGGATGTTGAATTAAATGATGTAAAAGATAAAGTTTATACTCGAGATTTATTTGGCAGTGACTAACTCCTCCAAATGTTTATGAGTTGCAACGTTTAATAACTTCGTTACCATGATGTTTAGCAAGTAGATTTAATAATTATATGGATTTGAAATGAAATATTTAGTGACTGGCGCAGCAGGTTTTATTGGTTTTCATGTGTCAAAAAAACTATGTGAGCAAGGTCATGAGGTTGTTGGCATAGATAACCTTAACGACTATTACGATGTTAACCTTAAGCTAGCGCGCTTGGCTGAGTTAGATAAGTTTACATTAAATAATACTTCGGAAAATGAAGGGGTGTTTCGTTTTGTAAAGCTAGATCTTACCGATCGTGACAACATGGCTCAATTATTTGCCGAAGAAAAATTTGATCGCGTAATTCATTTAGCAGCTCAAGCGGGTGTTAGGTATTCAATTGAAAATCCGATGGCTTATGCCGACTCTAATTTAATTGGCCATTTAACTATTCTTGAAGGTTGTCGTAATAATAACGTTAAGCATTTAATTTATGCTTCTTCTAGCTCGGTTTATGGCTTAAATAATAAAACACCTTTTTCGACCAGTGACTCGGTTGATCATCCTGTTTCGTTATACGCTGCAACCAAAAAATCTAACGAGTTGATGGCGCATAGTTATTCTCATCTTTACGATATGCCAACCACAGGCTTACGATTTTTTACTGTGTATGGTTCATGGGGACGACCTGATATGGCGCCTTATATCTTTACTAAAAAGATTTTAGATGGTGAAACAATCGATATTAACAATAATGGTGATATGTGGCGTGATTTTACTCATGTAGATGACATTGTTGAAGGTGTTGTTCGTATTGCTGATGTTGTACCTGAAAGAAATTCAGCATGGAAAGTTGAAAGCGGCTCGCCAGCCTCAAGTTCAGCACCATACTCTATTTATAATATTGGCCACGGCTCACCTATAAACTTAATGGGATTTGTTAAAGCCATTGAAGATGAATTAGGTATTGAAGCAAAGAAAAACTTCCGCGAAATGCAACCAGGCGATGTTTACCAAACCTATGCAGAAGTGAATGACTTATTTGAGGCTATTGATTACAAGTCAAAAGTTAGTGTTAAAAATGGCGTAGCTGAATTTGTGAAATGGTATAAAGCATTTTATAAAAAGTAGTTAATTCCTGCTGAAATTGTAAACAAATAAAAATGATACCATGGGGTATCATTTTTTGTTTTTGATTTAAAAAAACTTTCATTAATTTAAGTCGCTCTCTTTAAGGTGAACTATTGCTAAGTACCTATAAAATTAGTGCGAATTAAATATTTATAGCGCACGTTAATATAAAAAAAACTAGTAACAGGTTTCATATATCCATTGCTATTTGTTTTTTAATTTACTTTTGTTAACAGAGCTAGCAATATAATTTACACTTAGGTATTTGATAATCGATTTATGCACGTTACATTCGTTTATTATCAAAAAACAATTTGCTAATTTATTAAAATAGAGGTTTAGATAGTGTATATGCATAAGGGAATAATACTAGCCGGCGGAAGTGGAACACGTCTTTACCCGCTAACAAAAGTTGTTAGTAAACAACTGATGCCTGTTTACGATAAACCTATGGTTTATTATCCGCTTGCAACGTTAATGCAGGCAGGCATTCAAGAAATTTTGATTATTTCAACACCCGAAGAAATTGATCGTTTTGAAGATCTTTTAGGTGATGGTGCAAATTTTGGTGTTTCCATTTCTTACAAAGTGCAACCTAGTCCTGATGGTTTAGCTCAAGCCTTTATTTTGGCAGAAGATTTTTTGAACGGTGCTCCTGCTGCTTTAGTGTTAGGTGATAATATGTTCTATGGTCATGACTTAGTTAAATCACTTAAAGCGGCAAATGCACAACAAAGTGGTGGTACGGTATTTGGCTATCATGTGTCTAATCCTAAGTCATACGGTGTTGTAGAGTTTGATGATTCGGGTACAGCTATTTCTATTGAAGAGAAGCCTGTTGTACCTAAGTCAAACTATGCAGTACCTGGTTTGTATTTCTTTGATGAGCGTGTTGTTGACTTTGCTAAAAATGTTAAACCTTCAGCACGAGGAGAGTTAGAAATTACTGACGTTATTGATCAATATTTAAAAGCCGGTGAGTTAAAAGTAGAAATTATGGGTCGCGGTACGGCTTGGCTTGATACGGGTACGCATGATGATTTACTTGCTGCAGCACAGTTTATTGCCACTATTGATAAGCGCCAAGGTTTAAAAGTTAATTGCCCTGAAGAAGTTGGTTATCGCAATGGTTGGTTGAGTGAAGCGAAGCTGCGTGAAATAGCACAACCTTTAATTAAAAGTGGTTACGGTGAGTATTTAATTAAGTTGATTGAAGAACGGGTTTTTTAAAGGGCTTTTCTTTTTACAGGGAGAAAAGAATGAGAAAATCAAGAGTTGACTTATAAAGGGATGATTTTTATTTAATATTTATAACTTAAAGGATTAAGTGTATGGAAATGGATTTTACGGGTAAAGTCATAGGTTGCGCTATTGAGGTACATAAGCAATTAGGTCCTGGACTATTAGAGTCAACTTATGAGAAATGTTTGATGTATGAGCTGTATTTGAATGGTATAACAGCACAATCTCAAGTTATTTTGCCTATATGTTATAAGAATATAGATATTGAAGCAGGTTATCGGCTAGATATACTGCTACCAAACAAGCTAGTGATTGAGCTTAAATCAGTTGATAAAATTATTCCTGTGTATTCAGCACAATTGTTAACTTATATGAAGTTAACTGATATAGATAAAGGTTTACTGATTAATTTCAATGTTAAAAAGTTAGCGGATGGTGTGAGAAGATTTAATTTGTCTTTTTAACGTTTAGGCACAGGTCATTCTTGCAAGTGGAGGATAGGAGGAACTTTGCTTTAATAGAAAGAGAGTTTGATGTTTGAAACATTACTTCTCTTTCGGTTCTTATTCATTTATCGCTGTTAGCTGTTTAGTTTTACAAGGAGGAATGAATGAAAAGGGAATGAGGAACTACTTTAGCCATATTCAAGTACTTTATGTTTATCTCCTGTAGTCCTCCTTCATTCCTCCTTGTGAAATATGAAGTTTATTTATTTTTTATGGGTTTTTATGGAGTTTTAGTGAATTATATAAACACAGATATACCAGATGTAAAAATTATTGAACCTAATGTGTTTGGTGATGACCGTGGTTTTTTTATGGAGACTTTTCGGGTAGATGAGTTTACCCGTGAATGTGCGCAGAAGAGCTTTGTGCAAGACAATCATAGTAAATCTAGCCATGGTATTTTGCGCGGTTTGCATTACCAATTAAAAAATACCCAAGGCAAGTTAGTACGTGTTACTTCGGGTGAAGTTTACGATGTTGCTGTAGATATGCGGAAAGAGTCGCCAACCTATGGACAACATGTTGGTGTAGTGCTTTCGGGTGAAAATAAGCGTCAACTTTGGGTGCCAGAAGGTTTTGCTCACGGTTTTTATGTGATGAGTGAGTCGGCAGAGTTTGTTTATAAGTGTACAGACTATTACGCGCCAGAACATGAAGTGTCGTTATTGTGGAATGATCCAGCTTTAAATATTCAATGGCCGTTGGTTAATGGCAATGCTCCTTCGCTTTCTGCTAAAGATGAAGTGGGGTTGTTGTTTAAAGATGCGCCTGCTTTTAGCGCTTAGGTTGAAGCAAGATAAATAAAAATTTAATCGTACAATTACAATAAAGCTAACTTAAACCATGAAAATAATCGTTATAGGTAAATCGGGGCAATTGGCCTGGGAGCTAAGCCAGCTTTCATCCAAAGAGCATGAAATAGTTTGTTTAGGGCGTAATGATATAGATTTGCAAGATGTATCAATAATTTCTGCACGTTTACAAGCGTACCAAGCTTCAGGTGTTATCAACGCCTCTGCTTATACTGCCGTTGATAAAACCGAGAGCGATGTTGATAATGCTTTTATGCTCAATGCAAAAGCGCCAGGCAATTTAGCTAAAGCTTGTAAAGATTTAGCTATTCCTTTTGTTCATGTTTCTACTGACTTTGTTTTTCATGGTGATAAAGGCTCGCCTTATTTACCTACTGATGAAATAAATCCATTAGGGGTTTATGGTGCAAGTAAGGCACAAGGTGAGCATTTTATTGCTGATGTTTATCCAGAAAGAAGTTGTATTATTCGCACGTCTTGGGTGTATTCAATACATGGTAATAATTTCGTAAAAACCATGTTGAGCTTAATGAATACTAAACCAGAGCTTGGTGTTATAAGTGACCAAATAGGTTCACCTACATATGCTAAAGGCTTAGCTAAAGTTTGCATAGCAAGCCTAACTGACAAGATTAATGGTATTCACCATTACACTGATACAGGCGTGGCGAGTTGGTTTGATTTTGCTGTTGCTATTCAACGCATGGGTTTACAACTTGGCTTATTAGATAAAAAAATACCGATTAAACCTATAACTACTGCGCAATATCCAACACCGGCTAAACGCCCACATTATAGTGTGTTAGATAAAAGCAGCTTAGCTAGCGCTTTGCCTGAGTTTAAGTTTAGCCATTGGCAAGAGCAACTACATACTATGATGACGGCTTTAAAAGCTGAACAGTCTTAGCTTATTGTTTACAGCGTAACTGTTTTATCGCTGCGAAATTATAAAGAATTATAAAAATTTTAGAGATATATGATGAAAAAATTATTAGTTACCGGTGGTGCTGGTTTTATTGGCGCTAACTTTGTTCATTATTGGATGAACAAATATTCAGCCGACAAAGTGGTTGTGCTTGATGCATTAACTTACGCAGGTAATATTGCCAATTTAGACTCGGTAAAAGATGAAGATAACTTTACCTTTGTGCACGGTAATATTTGTGACCAAGATTTAATTGAAAAGCTGTTGGTTGAACACAGTATTGATACCTTAGTACATTTTGCTGCTGAGTCGCATGTTGATCGCTCTATTACTGGCCCTGATGCTTTTATTGAAACTAATATTATGGGTACTTATAGCTTACTTAAAGCGGCTAAAAAAGTGTGGTTAGACGGCGAAAGTATTGTTGAAGGGCATAGGTTTCATCATGTTTCTACAGATGAAGTGTATGGTACGCTTTCGCCTACTGACCCTGCTTTTACCGAAGATACAGCTTATGCGCCAAACTCACCTTATTCGGCGAGTAAAGCGGCAAGCGATCATTTAGTGCGCGCTTATCATCATACCTATGGTTTAAATGTTACTACCAGTAATTGTTCTAATAACTATGGACCGTATCATTTCCCTGAAAAGCTTATTCCTTTGGTTATCACCAATATATTGCATGATAAAGCCTTGCCAATTTACGGTGATGGCCAACAAATTCGTGACTGGTTATACGTTGAAGATCATGCTTACGGAATCGACTTAGTGTTACAAAATGGTCGAATTGGTGAGAACTACAATATTGGTGGTGATAACGAATGGGCTAATATAGATATAGTAAAAACTATTTCTAAACTTGTTGAGCAAGAGTTTATTAAAAATAAAGATTTAGCTACGCGTTTTCCTGCGGCTAAAGCAGCAATGGCGCAAAACACTGAGTCACTTATAACTTACGTGAAAGACCGACTTGGTCATGACCGCAGATATGCTATTGATGCAACTAAAACCAATAATGAGTTAAATTATCAACCGAAAGAGTCGTTTGAAACCGGCATTGCTAAAACCGTTGCTTGGTATTTAAATAACGAAGAATGGTGGAAGAGTGTGATGGACGGTTCTTACCAAAACTGGATAGCCGAGCAGTACTCTTAATTATATTGGAACAAAGAATGAAAATAGCAATAGCCGGTACGGGTTACGTAGGTTTATCAAATGCAATGTTGTTAGCGCAGCACAATGAAGTAATTGCGGTTGATATAATTAAAGAAAAAGTAGATTTATTAA